>JAABUT010000326.1_pt1 | contig 84499 bp, 82 predicted proteins | sample 5559281 | NCBI WGS metagenome assembly JAABUT01 (sample SAMN10711880, study PRJNA513359) | rock metagenome | isolation source: Antarctica rocks | place: Antarctica: Victoria Land, Ricker Hills nord | collected 2016-01-04 | reverse complement strand
GCCCGGATGCGGGCCACCCGCTCCAGCGCCGCCGGCGACATCAGCGCCAGCCAGAGCCCGCCGTCGGAGGCGAAGCACTTCTGCGGCGAGAAGTAGTAGACGTCGAAGTCCTCGGCGCGCACCGGCAGGCCGCCGGCGCCCGAGGTCGCGTCGACCGCGAAGAGCGCGCCATCGTCGGCGCCGTCGATGCGCGCGACCGGCATCATCACGCCGGTCGAGGTCTCGTTGTGGGTGAGGGCGTAGAGGTCGACGCCGGGCTCGGCCCTGGGCTGCGGGTGGGTGCCGGGGTCGCTGGCGAGCACGACGGGGTCGTCCAGGAACGGCGCCGCTTTCGCGGCTGCCGCGAACTTCGAGGAGAACTCGCCGAAGGACAGGTGGGCGCTGCGCCGCTCGATCAGGCCGAAGGTGGCGATGTCCCAGAACTCGGTGGCGCCGCCGTTGCCGAGCACGACCTCGTAGCCGTCGGGCAGGTCGAACAGGTCGCGCAGACCGCCCCGCACGCGGGCGACGACGTCCTTGACCGGGCGCTGGCGGTGGGAGGTGCCGAGCACGGTGCGGCCGGTCGCGACGAGCGCGTCGACCTGCCCGGGGCGGATCTTGGACGGTCCCGCGCCGAAGCGCCCGTCCGACGGCAGCAGGTCAGCCGGCAGGGTGATGTCGGGCACGGGTACGGCTCTCCCTCTCGATCGGGCCGTCAGGTCAGGTTGCCGACGGGCAGCTCGCCGCTGGCGACGTCGGACACCGGACGCGGGTCGGGGCCGACGTACTTCGCGGACGGGCGGATCAGCCGGCCCAGCAGCTTCTGCTCGAGGATGTGCGCGGACCAGCCGGCCGTCCGTGCACAGGTGAACATCGAGGTGAACATGTGCGCCGGCACCCCGGCGAAGTCGAGCACGACGGCCGACCAGAACTCCACGTTGGTGCGCAACGGCCGGTCCGGGTAACGCTCGGAGAGCTCCTCGACGGCCGCCTTCTCCAGCGCCTCGGCGACCTCGTAGCGGCGTGACCCCAGCTCCTTTGCCGTACGCCGGAGCACCCGGGCCCGCGGGTCCTCGGCGCGGTAGACCCGGTGCCCGAACCCCATCAGGCGGTGCCCCGCGTCCAGCTCGGCCTTCACGTAGCCCACCGGGTCCCCGCTGCCCTCGACCTCGTCGAGCATGCGCAGCACCCGCGAGGGGGCACCGCCGTGCAGCGGGCCGGACAGCGCGCCGATCGCCCCCGAGATGCAGGCCGCGGTGTCCGCCCCGGTCGAGGCGATGACCCGGGCGGTGAAGGTCGAGGCGTTCATGCCGTGCTCGGCGGCCGAGACGAAGTAGGCGTCGACGGCCTCGGTCTGGGCCGGGTCCGGCTCGCCCTTCCAACGGATCATGAAGCGCTCGACGACGGTGCGGGCCTCGTCGACCCGCTTCTGCGGAACCATCGGCAGGCCCTGCCCCCGGGCCGACTGCGCCACGAACGCCATGGCCATCACCGACACCCGCGCGAGGTCGTCGCGCACCTGCTCGGTGTCGATGTCGAGCAGCTGGTGCAGGCCCCAGGCCGGCGCGAGCATCGCAATCGCGGACTGCACGTCCACCCGGATGTCGCCGGAGTGCACGGGCAGCGGGAACGGCTCCGCGGGAGGCAGGCCGGGACGGAACTTGCCGTCGACCAGCAGTCCCCAGACGTTGCCGAAGCTGACCTGCCCGACGAGGTCCTCGATGTCCACGCCGCGGTAGCGCAGCGCGTTGCCCTCCTTGTCCGGCTCGGCGATCTCCGACTCGAACGCGACCACGCCCTCCAGGCCGGGCCTGAAGACGGTCTCGTCGGCCATGTGGCGGCTCCCTGTCGGTGGCGCTGGTTGGTCGGTGCACCGGTGTAGGTGTCCCGGGACATTCTGCCGTGCGGGGCGGCGGCCCGTGCGGCTGGCTAGCCTTCGGACGTGACGGACACCCCCCGGCTGGCCGATCTGCGCCGCGACTACCGCCGGGACGGGCTGGCCGAGGGCGACCTGGCACCGACCTGGCCGGCGCAGCTGGACCGCTGGTTCGCGGCGGCGAGCGGGCTGGCCGAGCCCAACGCCGCCGTGCTCGCCACTGCCGCGGCGGACGGCCGCCCGAGCGCCCGCACCGTGCTGGTCAAGGGTTACGACCAGCGGGGCCTGGTCGTGTTCACCAACGCCACCTCCCGCAAGGGCCGGGAGGCCTCGGCCAACCCGCGCGCGTCGCTGGTCTTCCCCTGGGTCGAGCTCGAGCGCCAGGTGGTGGTCGTGGGCGACGTGGAGCCGGTGTCCGCGCAGGAGACGGCGGACTACTTCGCGGGCCGGCCGCGTGGTTCGCAGATAGGCGCCTGGGTGTCGCACCAGTCCCAGGTCGTCGCGGGCCGCGACCTGCTCGAGCGCCGGCAGGCCGAGCTCGAGCAGCGCTTCGCCGGCGTGCCGGTGCCGGCGCCCGACTTCTGGGTCGGCCTGCGCATCGTGCCGCTGACTGTCGAGTTCTGGCAGGGCCGCTCGGACCGGCTGCACGACCGGCTGCAGTACCGGCGTACCGACGACTCCTGGGTCGTCGAGCGGCTCTCGCCGTGATCGCGGGGCTGCGCGGGGTCGCGTTGGACGTGCGCCCGCTGCGGGTCTCCCGCCCCTACCGCAACCTGCTCATCGGCGACGCGGTGTCCGTCATCGGCACGCAGGTGACGATCGTCGCGGTGCCGATCGAGGTCTACCAGCTCACCGGATCGGCGGCCGCGGTCGGCCTGGTCGGGCTCGCGGGTCTGCTCCCGCTCGTGGTCTTCGGGCTGTACGGCGGGGCCATCGCCGACGCCGTCGACCGGCGCAGCCTGGTGCTGCTCACCACGGTCGGGCAGGCGGTGCTGTCCGCCGTCCTGCTCGCGCAGGCAGCCGCGCACAACTCCCACATCTGGGTGCTGTACGCCGTCGTCGCCGTGCAGGCTGCGCTGTTCGCGGTCGAGTCGCCGGCCCGGTCCGCCTTCCCGCCGCGCCTGCTCGACGCCGAGCTGCTGCCGGCGGCCAACGCGCTCAAGCAGGTGGAGTTCAACCTCGGTGTCACTATCGGCCCGCTGCTGGCGGGAGTCCTCGTCGGGCAGTTCGGCTTCGCGTCGGCGTACGCCGTGGACGCGGTCTCCTTCACCGCGGCACTGCTGTCCGTGCGCGGCCTGCCCGCCATGCCGCCGGCCGGCGGCGGTCGGCGGGCGGGCACGGCCAGCGTGCTGGAGGGCCTGCGGTTCCTAGGAAGTCAGCCGGTGCTGCTCATGACCTTCGTCGTGGACATCATCGCGATGGTCTTCGCGATGCCCCGGGCGCTGTTCCCGGCGATCGCCGAGCAGGTCTACGGCGGCGGCGCCCAGACGGCGGGCTCGCTCTACAGCGCGCTGGCGGCCGGCGGGCTGGTCGGGGCGCTGTTCTCGGGCTGGTTCAGCCGGGTGCACCGACAGGGACTCGCCGTACTCGTGGCGATCGTCGCGTGGGGAGTGGCGATCACGCTGTTCGGGCTGTCCGACCACCTCGTGGTCGGGCTGCTGTGCCTGGCCGCGGCCGGGGCGTCGGACATGGTGTCGGCGGTGTTCCGCAGCGCCATCCTGCAGACGGCCGCGCCGGACGAGATGCGGGGCCGGCTCGGCGGCGTGTTCATCGTCGTGGTGGCCGGCGGCCCGCGGCTCGGCGACGCGCGGGCCGGCGGCGGCTCAGCGCTCGTCGGCCTGCAGGGGGCCGTGGTCGCCGGCGGCCTGGCGGTGGTCGCCCTCACCATCGCCGCGGCCGCCGCGGTGCCGCGCTTCACCCGCTACGACACCCGGTCGCCGGTGCCGCAGCCCCAGGAGTGACCGGGGTTCAGCCCAGAGCCGCGGCGGCCACCCGCAGGTCCGTGACCAGCCCGGCCAGCGCCGCGTCGCGGTCGTCTGCGCGCAGGACCGCCGAGGGGTGGATCGTCGCCAGCGCCCGCGGGCCGTCCGGCGCGGGCCACTCCATCACGACCCCGCGGCTCTGGGTGACGCGGAACGAGCCGCCGTACACCGTCTTGGCGGCCGTCGCCCCGAGCAGCACGACCAGCTCGGGCCGCACCGCCGCCAGCTCGGCGGCGAGCCAGGGCCGGCAGGCGCCGGCCTCGTAGCCGTCCGGTGTGGCGTGGATGCGCCGCTTGCCCAGGACGGTGAACTTGAAGTGCTTGACCGCGTTGGTGACGTAGGCGTCGGAGCGGTCCACGCCGGCCTCGTCCAGCGCCTGCACGAGCAGCCGCCCGGCCGGCCCGACGAACGGCAGGCCCTTCTGGTCCTCGACGTCGCCGGGCTGCTCACCGACCAGCACGAGCCGGGCCCCCGTCCTACCGCGGCCGAAGACGGTCTGCGTCGCCGGCTCGTGGAGCGGGCAGCCCTGGCAGCCGGCGGCTGCCGCCCGGAGCACGTCGAGGTCGGTGCTCTCGGGCACGAAGGGTGCGGCGCCGGGCCAGTCGGCGTCTCGGCGGGGCACGAGGCGGTCCTACCCCTCGCGCACGGCCGCATAGCGGCGCAGCGCCTCGGCGCGCTCCACGGCGTGGTCGACCACCGGCGAGGGATAGCCGGCCGGCGGCCCTCCGGGCAGCTTCCACGGCTCGTGCACCAGCGGCCCCACCACGCCGCGGAGCTCGGGGACCCACCGCCGGATGTAGCTGCCGTCCGGGTCGTGCTCACGGCCCTGCCGGACCGGGTTGAAGACCCGGACGTACGGCGACGGGTCGGTGCCGGTGCCGGCGACCCACTGCCAGCCCTGCTGGTTGCTGGCCAGGTCGCCGTCGCGCAGGTGCTGCATGAACCACCGCGCCCCGCGCCGCCAGTGCAGGTGCAGGTCCTTGGTGAGGAAGGAGCCGACGACCATGCGCACCCGATTGTGCATCCACGCCTCGCCGAGCAGCTGGCGCATGCCGGCGTCCACGATCGGGTAGCCGGTCCGGCCTCGGGCCCAGGCCTCGAAGCGCGCGTCGGCCCCCGCGCCGTCGTCGTACTCCAGCCGGCCCATCCGGGGCTGCAGCTCGGTCCGCGCCGATGCGGGGTCGTGGTGCAGCACGTCGGCGTAGAAGTCCCGGAAGACGACCTCCCGGCGCAGGGCGTCGCTCCCCTCGCCGGAAGGCAGGCCGGCCAGCAGGGTCCGCGGGTGCAGGCAGCCGTACTTGAGGTACACCGACAGCTGGGAGGTGCCGTCCACACCCGGCTCGTCGCGCCGCTCGGCGTAGGCCGCGAGCCCGCCGTCCCGGAAGCGCCGCCAGCGGGCCAGCGCGGCCCGCTCCCCGGCGGGCGGCAGTCGGACGCCGTCGAGGTCCGGGTCGGGCGGCACGCCCCCGGTCCCCAGTCCCGCGTCGGTCCAGTGCACGACGCGTGGCGTCGCCGCCGGGCTGTGCACCCCGCGGGCGGCCCACGCCCGGGCGTACGGCGAGTAGACCCGGTAGGGCGTGCCGTCCTGCGCGAGCAGCCGGCCCGGCGTCACGGCGTACGGCGAGCCGGTCGTCACCAGCGGCACCTCGCCGAGGGCGCTGCGCACCCGCTCGTCCCGGGCCCGGCCGTAGGGTGCGTGGTCGCTGCTAACGTGCACGCCGGTCGCGCCGGTGTCGCGCACGACCCGCGGGAGGATCTGCTCGGGGCGTCCGGTGAGCACGCGCAGCCGGCCGTCCGTGTGCTCCTCGAGCTCGCGCAGGCAGCGGTAGAGGAAGGCCAGCCGGGGGGCGCCGGACGTCAGCCGCAGCCGGTCGTCGAGCACGAACAGCGGCAGCACCTCGGACCCGGCGTCGCGCGCCGCCAGCAGCGCGGGGTGGTCGGCGAGCCGCAGGTCACGGCGGAACCACATCACGGCGGGGGGCTGCGGGCTGGCCACGGCCGGACCGTAGGTCCTGCGGGCAGGTTCCGCCGCCCGACCCGGGGTAAGGCCCATGTAGCGCCGAGGTAGGTGACCAAAGGTCACCCCGGGGCAACCCGACCCTCAGCGTCACACCCGTGCCTGGAGGGTTCGCACCCGTCCGGAACCCGAGAAGAGGATCTACATGTCCGCACCGCTCGCCAAGGTCGATATCGGAGGTGCCGTCACCGACGGCTTCCGGACACTGGCCACGTTCGTCCCGAAGTTCATCGGGTTCGTGCTGATCCTGATCATCGGCTTCATCATCGCCAAGGCTGTAGCGAAGATCATCGACAAGGTGCTGGAGCGCGTCGGCTTCGACCGCGCCGTGGAGCGCGGTGGCCTCAAGCAGGCGCTGGCGAAGAGCCAGTACGACGCCAGCGACATCGTTGCCAAGATCGCCTACTACTTCATCATCGTGATCACGCTGTCGATCGCGTTCGGCGTGCTGGGCATCCAGGCCCTGCAGCAGCCGTTCGCCCAGCTGCTCGCCCTGCTGCCGAAGATCTTCGTCGCGCTGGTCATCTTCGTGATCGGTGCCGCGATCGCCGCCGGCGCCAAGAAGTTCCTCAGCAGCGTCCTCGGCGGGCTGTCCTACGGCAGCGGCGTCGCCAACGCCGTCAGCATCTTGATCCTGGTGCTGTTCACCAAGGCCGCGCTCGACGAGGTCGGCATCGCCACCAACGTCACCAGCGCCGTGCTCTACACCGCCCTTGCGATCATCGCCGGTGTCACCATCGTCGGTGTCGGCGGTGGCCTGATCCGGCCGATGCAGGAGCGCTGGGAGCGCGGCCTGAACAAGGCGACCGACGAGACCAGCAGGGCCAGGGAGCACGTCCAGGCCCAGCGTGCCGACTCCGGGACGAGCACCTACAGCAGCGGGGGCGGCGAGACCAGCACCGGCTCCAGCCAGGTCGGCGGCACGACCGACCCGACGTACGGCACGCCGACCACCACGCAGAACTACGGCACCCGGTAGGCCCAGAGCACCTCGCATGTTGAGCAGCACCCGGAGCCCGGCCCTCGAACAGGGGCCGGGCTCCGGCGCATCGGTGCGGTGAGTCGGGGAAGGGCGGCTCCCGCAACCGGGTGGACCGCAACCGGGTGGACCGCCCGGGCCGACCGACAGGAGCAGCCCGTGACGGAGCGCGACATCGAGACAGCGGGCACCGGCGATGCGGCCAGGCACGCCGGTCAGGCCGTGACCACCACGGACGTCACCGACCCGGAGCGGTCCTCGCGCAACACCGCGGCGGGGACCGGCTCCGAGCCCGGACCCGGGCGCGTGCACCGCGGACGCCGACAAGGGCGTCGACCTGTCCCTGGGCATCGAGCCGCACAACGAGGGCCTGGGGTGACCCCACGCATGGACGCGTAGGGGTGGCCTCACTGCCCTCGCTCGTGCTGCTGCTCGTCTTCCTCGGCTCAGCCGGCGTCATCTGGGTTGCTGGCATCCGGCTCTCGGACAACACCGACGTACTCGCCGAGCGGCTGCACCTCGGAGCGGCGCTGGGCGGCGTGATCCTGCTGGCAATCGCGACGAACCTGCCCGAGATCGCGATCACCGCCAGCGCTGCGCTCGCCGGGCACGTGGACGTGGCGGTCGGCAACGTCCTCGGCGGCATCGCGCTGCAGACGGTGGTGCTGGTCGCGCTCGACGCGATCGGGGTGCGCGGCAGGCGGCCCATGACCTACCAGGCGGCCAGCCTCGTGCTGGTCCTGGAGGCGGCGCAGGTCGTCGCGGTGCTGCTCGTCGTCGTCGCCGGCACCCAGCTGCGACCGGACCTGATCGTCGCCCGGCTGACACCGGCGACGGTGCTCATCGCCGCGCTCTGGGCCGGGGGCCTGGTGCTGATCGGCCGGGCCGGCCGGGCCCTGCCCTGGAGCGACAGCGGGGACGCGCCGGACAGCCAGCCCGAACCGCGTGGGCACGCGCGGAAGAAGGCTGAGGCGCAGGCGACCGCCCGTGGGGTGAGCACCGTCCGTGCTGCGGCCGTCTTCGGGGTCGCCGCCCTCGCGACGCTGGTCACCGGCGTGACGATCGAGCGAAGCGGGGAGGAGCTGTTCGGCCGCCTCGGGCTGTCCGGAGTGCTGTTCGGCGCGACCGTGCTGGCGGCCGCCACGGCCCTGCCCGAGCTGTCGACCGGGCTCACGGCGGCACGCAAGGGCGACGTCCAGCTGGCCATGGGCGACATCTTCGGCGGCAACGCCTTCCTGCCCGTGCTCTTCCTGCTGGCCACGCTGCTGTCGGGTCAGGCCGTGCTTCCCGACGCCGGCGCCAGCGACCTCTACCTCATCGCGCTGGGCGGGCTGCTCACCGTCGTCTACCTGGTCGGCCTGATCTTCCGGCCCGGCCGCCAGGTCCTGCGGATGGGCCCGGACTCCCTCGTCGTCCTGGTGCTGTACGCCGTGGGCGTGGTCGGTCTCGTTGCGCTGCGCTGAGGGCCATGGTTGGGCCTCCCTGCGCTGCGGTAGGCACGGGGCATGACCAACCCTCCCGACCGACCAGCACCCGACGGCTCGACGCAGGAGGAGCCGGAGCCCCGCCTGCACGACATGGGCGGCGACACCGGTCCGACGCCGTCCGGCTCCCGTGGCGGCGGGGGTCTGGGTCCCTCGGCCGTCCGCGAGACCGAGGAGCGCGAGGCGCGCGATCACCCCGGAGCCGACGTGTCCGGGACTGGGCCCGCAGAGCAGGAGTCGCCGGGGGAGCAGGCCCGCGACTACGTCCGCGACCTGCCGGCGGAGACCGCACTGGGCAACGAGGACCCCGCCGGGGGCGGACCGGTGCGCTTCCAGTAGCGCGTCAGAGCGTGGCGTACGCCGGCCGGCTCGTCGCGTGCCCGGCCGGCTCGGGACGCCGCGCGGCAAGGCCGATCGCGTCGACCAGCAGCGCCCGCAACCGGCTGTCGCCGTCCGGTCCCTCGGACACGGTCAGCACCGCCAGCTCGATGCTCGCGCTGACCGAGTCCCGGTCGGCCGCGCTGCCCTCCGGGTGGCGGGCGAGGAAGGCGGCGGCCCAGCGCATTGCGCTGTCCGGTGCGCGGACCTGCTGGTCGGCCGCCTCGTCGTCGCGGTCGGCGGGGCGGTGCTCACGCTGGTCGGCCAGCAGGACCCCGAGCAGCGCCACGCACAGCGTGCGCCGCCGGGTGCCCTTCGCGTGCTCCAGGGCCGCCAGGACCGCACGACGGGCCAGTCGCAGCCCGAGTGCGACGTCGTCGCCGTCGCCCCAGGCGCCGACCGCATCGGGAACCAGCAGGACCAGCTGCTGACGGCCGGCGTCGCTGCTGCAGTCGTTGACGGCGCGGGCGAGCACACCCAGGGACGGGGCGGTGCACGCAGGCGCGTCGCTCCAGCGCTCACCGGCCAGGACGCTGGCGTACTCCATGAAGCAGGCGCCCCGGCGTGCGCTGCGGTGCCGGCCCCGTCCGAGGGCGGGCAGTCCGGAAGGACTTCTCGACATGGGCTGCTCCTCGAGCTGGGGACGGGGAGGGCGTCGTGAGGGTAACGCCGGTGCGTCCGTCCAGGCCGCCACGGGACGGCCGGCCGGCGTACGCGGGGTGAAGGGCTAGGGCGAGCCCGGTCCGAGCCAGGCGGCGGCCGCCGCCCAGCAGGCGCTCCCCGGGTCGATCGGTGCGCGATGTCCCTCGTCGGCAGGCGCCACCAGCTGCACGTCGCCGCCCGCGTCGCGGCAGCGGCGTACGTAATCCTGGGACTGCCGCACCGACACGGTCCGGTCGCCCTCCGGATGCACGACCAGCACCGGCACCGGCGGCGGCAGGCTCCGGCAGGGGTCGGCCTCCGCCCAGCGCTCGGGGAGCTGCTTCGGAGGTCCACCGAGCAGGGCCCGCGCGGCCCGGCCGGCGCCCGCCATGTCGGTGACCGGACTGAGAGCGACGACCCGGCGGAGGGGCACCGCGGCAGCGCCGCCCACCGTGCCGGGACCGCGCCCCGCGGCCCACAGCGCGAGCTGGCCACCGGCGGAGTGGCCGACGAGGACGACCTGGCCCAAGTCGAGCCGCGGGTGTGCGAGGCCCGCGAGGTGGTCCACCCCTGCGGCGACGTCCTCGAACGTGGCGGGCCAGCCACCCCCGCCGCCGCGGCCTGGGCCGAGCCGCCGGTACTCCAGGTTCCAGGCCGCCCAGCCCCGACCGACCAGGTCGAGGGCGAGCGGGCGGCAGACCAGCCGGCCGAAGCGGGTCTGCCAGTGGCCGCCGTGCAGCAGCACCACGACGGGGTGCCGACCCTGCCCACGTGGCAGGTGCAGCTCGCCGACCTGGCTGGGGTCCGGGCCGTAGGCGTGCCGGCGACCGGGCCGCGGCAGGCTGCAGGCGACCCGCCAGGGCAGCGACACGGCGACCTCACTGACGGGACGGGCCCAGGTCCGCTGGTGCCCCCGGAGAGAATCGAACTCCCGACGCCCTCCTTAGGACGGAGGCGCTCTGTCCACTGAGCTACGGAGGCCGGAGAGCAAGGGGGGCACGAGACCGTCCCGCGCTCGCCCGCACCGGTGGACCGATGCTACCCGCAGGACAGCGGCGGCCGGGCGTCCTACGCCAGACCCCGCCGTACCGGCAGCGACGTCATTTCCACCGGAAGTGGACGAACACCCGGCCGAAGTTGTCCGAGTCCTTCTCCACCCGGTGGTAGAGCGCCTTGATCTCCTTGCGCCCGAGGAAGCGCAGGACCCGCTTCTTGAGCTGGCCCGAGCCCTTGCCCGGGATGATCTCCACCAGGGGGGCCTTCTTGGCGACGGCCTCGTCGATGATCGCCCGCAGGGCCCGGTCGATGTCGCCGCTGCTGTTGTAGATGTCGTGCAGGTCCAGCTTGAGCTTCACCTGAGCAGTGTGCGGCCTCCTGCCCCTACTGTGCCCTGGTGCCTGGCCGCCCGCGTCGCCGCGCCGTCGGACCGCCCGGCGCCACCCCGCCGGGACCGGAGCCGCGATTCGAGCCGCCCGCGGGGCCGTCGTCCCCCCACAGCGCGGACTCCGTCGCCGCCGACGACGAGCGGCTGCGTCGGGAACGGCCGCCGCACCACGACAGGGAGCGGTGAGGGCTCCGAGCCCGCTGCTCAGGCCGCGTCGAGCTGCTCGACCGTGCAGAAGGCGCAGCGGCGGGCGGCGACGGGGATCTTGGACAGGCACTCCGGGCACTCCTTGACCGGCGACTGTGCCTCCGGCTCGGTCTTGTAGCGGTCCATGAGGCGCTGCACCGGCCGTACGACGAGGAAGTACACGACCGCGGCGATGACCAGGAAGCTCAGCAGGGCCTGGACGAACTGCCCGTACGGGAACAGCACGCCGCTGCCGACCGAGAACGTCCTGCGGCTGAAGTCGCCTGCCGCCCCCGTCGCCAGGCCGACGAGCGGGGTGATGAAGGCGCTGACGAAGGCGCTGACGACGGCGCCAAAGGCCGCACCGATGACGACGGCCACCGCCAGGTCGACGACGTTGCCCCGGAGCAGGAACTTGCGGAACCCGCCCATGCGGCCCCCTCGGCTCGGTGGGATCTCGGCGGGCACCTGACCACGTCACCGCCCGTCGGGCAAGCCGACCCGGCCCGATGGGTCGAGCAGCACGCCGGGGTTGAGCACGCCGGCAGGGTCCAGCGCGTGCTTGGCCGCGGCCAGAGCGGCGGCGAACGGGTCGGGCCGCTGCTCGTCGTACCAGCGGCGGTGGTCCCGGCCGACGGCGTGGTGGTGGGTGATGGTGCCCCCGGCCGCCAGGACCGTCGCGCCGGCGACCGCCTTGACCTCGTCCCACTGGGCCACCTCGCTGCCGCGGCGGGCCGGGGCGAGGACGGTGAAGTAGGGCGCCGCACCGTCGGGGTAGGCGTGGGTCAGCCGGCACGTCACCCGACCGCCCCCGCACACTTGGCGCAGCGCGCCGGTCACCGTCGTGGTGACCGCAGCGACCAGCGCGTCGAGGCGGTCCCAGGTGACGGCGGTCTCGAAGGTCTCGACCAGCACGCCGAGCAGGACCAGCTGCTCGCGCAGGTACGGCGCACGCAGGAAGCTGGACCGCCAGGCCCCACCTGCGGCGCCCCGGGGGCTTCCGCCCGCTCCGGGCCGATCCTGCTCGACGACGCGGAGCCCACCGTCGCGGCACAGCTCGAGGGCCACCGCCGCCTCGGCGTCGAGCGGCACCGCCTGCGACTCGAACCCGAGCACGAGCACCGCCTCGCCGGTGTCGAGGGTGCCGGTCAGGGCGGCCTCGGCGGCGTCCACCAGCCGGCAGGCAGCCGGCGTCAGGCCGCTCTGCACGAGCGTGCGCACCGCTCGCGCCCCGCCGACCAGATCGGGGGCGGCGAGGGTGGCCGACCAGCGGTGCGCCGGTCTCGGCTGCGCCCGCAGCCACGCTCCGGTCAGGACACCGAGCGTGCCCTCGCTGCCCAGCAGGAGCCGGTCCGGGCTGGGTCCCGCGCCGGAGCCGGGCAGCCGGCGGGACGTCCACACGCCTGAAGGGGTGACCGCGTGCACCGCCTCCACCAGGTCGTCGATGTGGGTCAGCCGCGTCGAGAAGTGGCCGGCGGCCCGGGTCGCGACCCAGCCGCCGACGGTGGAGCGCTCGAAGGACTGGGGGTAGAAGCGCAGCGTCAGCCCGTGCGGTCGCAGCGCCTGCTCGGCGGCCGGCCCGAGCGTGCCGGCCCGAAGGTGCACCGCCCGGGAGGTCGCGTCCACCTCGACCAGGCCGGCGAGCCGGGACAGGTCGAGGCTGACCACGGGACCGAGGTCGCGGGGCTCGACGCCTCCGACGACGCTGGTGCCGCCGCCGAACGGCACCACGGCGACCCGCGCGCCGGCGGCCCAGTCCAGGACGTCGACGACGCCCTGCTCGTCGGCCGGCCGGAGCACGAGGTCGGGCGCGCTGTCGACCTGTCCACGGATCCCGCGCACGAGGTCGCGGTAGGCCCGGCCCAGGCCGTGCCGGGCCCGGTCGACCGGGTCGTCACTGGCGATCGCGGCGAGCGCCCCAGGAGGCAGCACCCGCGGCGCCGACAGCGGCGGCAGGGGGGCCGGCACCTCGGGAGGCTGCGCGGCCACGCCGGTGGTCCGCGCGACGAGCGGCGCCAGGGCCTCCAGGTCGGCCCGCACCGGCTCGTCGGCCGGTGTGCCCCAGCCCCAGACGGCGTACGACGAGCTCACGGCGGCCGGACGACGACGGACAGCCGGCCCTGCACGGCGGCGGCCGCGAGCCGGGCCCCGGCGGTCGGTGAGGCGGCGAGCAGCACCAGGGCCCCCTCGCCGGTGTCCGAGCCGCGGGCCGGGACGGCCAGCACCCGCACGGCGGCGGCGGCGACCTGCGCGGGGCCCGAGGCGGTCGGACCGGCGGACGCCGAGAGCACGTCGACGACGTCACCCGGCTGCAGCAGCGCTGCCGCCTCGGCGTCGGCCAGGCGCACGGGCACTCCCACGAGACCGTCGTCCGCCAGCCCGGCGAGCAGCCCGGCGCCCACCAGGCGGACGTCGGTCAGCGTCTCCCCGCGGCGCAGCGGGGCGGCTACCAGTCGGCCCGTGAACGGCACCGCGGCCGTAAGCACGCCGGCCGGGACGGCCGAACGCGGCAGTGGCATCGCCTTGACGTCGTCGCCGCCGAGCACCGCACCGGCAGGCAGGTCATGGGCCGCCGCGAGCACGCGCACCTGTGGTTCGTGCGCCGGCGTCAGCGACTGCAGGGCGGCGGCCACTGATGCGGCGGCCAGCCCGGCCGCCAGCAGCACCCGGTGCCGGGCGGCCGCCCGCAGCAGCGCCGTCGGCGCCAACGCTCCGGTCACGGCAGCTCGAGCGCGACGTCGATGCCGTCCAGGGCCGAGCCGCACGGGCAGTCCCGCTCCGCCGGCAGTGCGGCGACCACGTCGAACAGCAGGTCTCGGAGCCGGGCGGTGTTGGCGGCGAACACGCGGAACACCTCGTCCTGGGTCACCGCCGCGCCGCCCTCCACGCCGGCGTCCAGGTCGGTCACGAGCGCGACGGCGGTGTAGCAGAGCGCCAGCTCCCGGGCGAGGACTGCCTCGGGGTGACCGGTCATGTTGACCACCGACCAGCCCTGACCGGAGAACCACCGTGACTCCGCCCGGGTCGAGAACCGCGGGCCCTCGACCACGACCATCGTCCCGCCGTCGGTGACGGGCAGGCCGGCCGCCCGGGCCAGCCGCACGGTCGTCGACCGCCCCATGGGGCAGTAGGGGTCGGCGAAGGAGACGTGCACGGCGCCGGTGTCGTGATAGGTCTGCGCTCGCCCCGACGTGCGGTCGACCAGCTGGTCGCAGACCACCAGCGAGCCCGGGCCCAGCTCGGGCTGCAGACCACCGACGGCGCACGGCGCGAGCACCTGGCGCACGCCGACGCTGCGCAGCGCCCAGAGGTTGGCCCGGTAGGGGATGCGATGGGGCGGGAAGCGGTGGTCCGCACCGTGCCGCGGTACGAACGCCACGGACCGGCCGCCGACCTCGCCGACGACGAGCGGGTCGCTCGGTGCGCCGTACGGCGTGTCGACCGCGATCTCGCGGGCGTCGTCCAGGAACGCGTAGAGCCCGGACCCGCCGATTACGCCGATCTCGGCGAGCTGCTCTGCCATGCCCCGACCCTAGGGGCGGGGCATGGCGGCCGGACCCCCGTCCACAGGGCTGTGCGGCTAGGCGCTCCTGGCCCCCGCCGTGCTGCCCGAGCCCTTGTCCGCGCCGCCGGAGCCGCTCCCCGGGCCGCCGCGGTCCCGGCTCGAGCTGCTGCCCGAGCCGCTCCGGTCCCGGCCCGAGCCCTGGTCGCCCCCGCCTGAACCGCCGCCGGAACCACGGCCTGAGCCACTGCCGGAACCACGGCCTGAGCCACTGTTGGAGCTGCTGCGGTCCTTGCCCGCACCGCTGCCGCCGTTGCCCGACCCCGCGCTGCCGGAGCCGCCGCCGTCCTTGCCTGCGCCGCTCCCCGCACCGCCGCCGTCGGTCTTGGCCGCCACCTTCTGCGGCTCACCCTTGTCGCCCTTGTCGCCTTTGCCGGCGCCCTTCTCGGAAGCGGGCGCCGGGCGGCTGTCGTTCTTGTAGAAGCCGGAGCCCTTGAAGACCACGCCCACCGCGGAGAAGACCTTGCGCAGAGCGCCGCCGCAGGTGGGGCACCCAGTCAGCGGGGCGTCGGTGAAGGACTGGACGGCCTCGAGCCGCTCGCCGCACGCGGTGCACGCGTACTGGTAGGTCGGCACTGGGCATCCTCCTGGAATCCGCTGTCCTTGGCACTCTACGTCCTTGAGTGCCAGTGCCGGCCCGGCCGGCGTACGACCGTCGGACCGGCGGTGGCGGCGGCCAACGGCACCGGAGGCGACCCGTTCACCGCCGTGTCCTGACACCTGGGTCCTGACACCTGGATCCTGACCCGGTGTCCCGACCCTGCGCGCGCAGGGCATGCTCGGACGAGTTGTTCCCGCGTCCCCAGGAGGCTCCGTGCGTGCCGTGCAGGTGACCGGTCTGGACGGGCCCTCGTCCGTGCAGGTCGTCGACGTACCCGACGCTGTCGCGACCGCGGAGCAGGTGCTCGTCGAGGTGCACGCCGCGGGCGTGACGTTCCCCGACGTGCTGCAGACCCGGGGGCAGTACCAGCTCAAGCCGGAGCTGCCCTTCGTGCCCGGGTCGGAGGTGGCCGGGGTCGTCCGGTCGGCGCCGGAGGGCGCGGCGGTGCGTGCGGGGGACCGGGTGGCGGCCTTCCCCGGTCTCGGCGGGTTCGCCGAGCTGGCGGCGGTGCATCCGGCGGCCGTCTTCCCGCTGCCGGACGCGGTGTCCTTCGCCGCCGGTGCGGCGCTGCCGATGAACTACCTGACGGTGCACTTCGCGCTCACCCGGCGCGGCCACCTGCAGGCCGGGGAGACCGTCCTGGTGCACGGCGCCGCCGGCGGGGTCGGTACGGCGGCCGTGCAGCTGGCCCGCGCCCTCGGTGCCCACGTCGTCGCCGTCGTCTCCTCCGACGCCAAGGGTGACGTGGCGCGGGCCGCCGGCGCGCACGACGTCGTGCCCGTGGAGGGCTTCCGGGACGCGGTCAGGGAGCTCACCGGAGGGCGCGGCGTGGACGTCGTGGTCGACCCGGTCGGCGGTGACCGGTTCACCGATTCCCTGCGCAGCCTCGCGGTGGAGGGACGGCTGCTCGTCGTCGGCTTCACCGGCGGGGAGATCCCGACGGTAAAGGTCAACCGGCTGCTGCTCAACAACATCGCGGTCGTGGGGGTCGGCTGGGGTGCCTTCTGGCTGCCGCACACCGGCTACCTGCAGGAGCAGTGGGCGGCGCTGCTGCCCCTGCTGACCGCCGGGCGGCTCGACCCGCCGCTCGGCCCCCGGTTCCCGCTCGAGCAGGCCGCGCAGGCGCTCGCCGAGATCGACGAGCGACGGGCCGCCGGCAAGGTGCTGCTCGACGTCCGCCCGGACTAGCGACCCGCGAGAACCAGCGCGACGCCCACCCCCCGCTGCGGCGTGTCAGCCCCCCGCGCCGGAAGTGGCGATCTTGCACGCTGGGCCCGGCTCCAGGATCGCCACAATCGGCCGCGCGCGGCCCCACTCGTCAGGCGAGCAGGTCCTGCTCCTGCGGGTGCTCCCGCACGTAGGCGGCCACGAAGGGGCACCGCGGCACCACCCACAGCCCGCGGCGGCGTACGTCCTGGAGCGCACCGGCGATCAGCCGGCTGCCGTAGCCCTGGCCGCTGTCCTCCGGCGGCACGACGGTGTGGGTGAAGGTGACCTGGCCGCCGTCGACCTCGTAGGCCGCGGTGCCCACCACCTCGCTGCCCCGCCGCAGCTCGTAGCGCCGGGCCTCGGGGTCGTCGATGACGCGGATGTGGTCCATCTGTCCAGCGTGCCCAGCGATCACGGGCGTACGCCGGCCCGCAGGGCCAGCTCCAGCTCGAACCGCGCCTGCGGGTCCTCCAGCGCGGGGCCGAACAGCTCGCGCAGCTGGCCGAGCCGGTACCCCACCGTCTGCGGGTGCACGTGCAGCGCCGCGGCGACGTTCCGGCGCTCCCCGCGGTGCTGCAGCCAGGCCAGCAGCGTCTCGGCCAGCCGCTCGCGGGAGCCCGGCCGGACCCCCGACAGCGGCGCCAGCCGGTGGGCCCCGAGGGCGTGCACGAGGTCGGGGTCGCGGTGCACCACGAGGTCGGCGAGGTGCTCGTCGACGAAGCACGGGTCGGCGGACAGCACGCCCGTCTCGAGCAGGCTGGCCGCGAGCGTGGCCAGGCGCAGGCTGGCGGCGACTGCGGACCACGGCCTGGCCGGGCCGACCGCCGCACGCCGGCCCGTCAGGGCCCGGGCGAGCGCCGCCCGGGCCGGAGCGCGGGTCGGTGCGGCGAGCAGGACGACGACCGCGTCGGGCTGCGGGGTCACCAGCGCCTCCGGCCCCAGCCGGGTGCGCAGCCCCTCCCCGCAGCCGCTCGGCACGCTCACCGCGACCAGGTCGTCGGGCAACGGCCAGCCGGCGGCCAGCCCGGCGGCGGTCGCGGCCTGCGCGTCTGCGGTCCCCGACAGCAGGAGGGCCGCCAACGCGCCGCGCAGCCGGTCGGACTCCCCGGCGCGCACGGACTGCTCGGCGGCGTACCCCTCCACGCTGGCCGCGGACAGCTCGTCGATGTAGGCGAAGACGGACTCCGCGAGCGGCAGGAGCGCGTCGGCGTCCAGACCGCCGGCACGGGCCAGCGTCGCGAAGCGCCGGAAGGCGACCCGCGCGCCCACGCGGTACGCCGCGAGCAGCGCCTCCATGCTGCGGCCCTGGCGCAGCTCACCGCGCCCCAGGGCGAGGTAGACCTCCCGGTCGTGTCCGGCCAGCGCGGGGGCGTCGGTGCCCGGGAGGTCCAGGAAGCGGGACAGCGCGACCTCGGCGCCGCGCCGTACGCCCTGTCCGAAGCTGCCGTCCAGCGGCCGGGCATAGCTCGGGACGTCGCGCGGGATGCTCCGGACGACGTCGTCCGAGACGTCGTGCAGGTGAGGCCGCAGGAGCACGCCGACCTCTGCCGGGAGGTCGCTCCAGGGGGCGCTCGCGCTCATCCTTGTCCTCCCGCAACAACTTCAGAGCCCCAGAACGTACGCCGAGGTACGACGGCTGCCGGCCACGCTGCGGGCAGCCTGGCTGCATGACCGCCACCAGCACGCTGCGCCGCGCCGCCGCGCTCGTGACGCACCCGCTGCTGCCCGAGGACTTCCTGGGGCTGGTCAACCCGCTGTGGTCGGCCCGTCAGCTGCGGGGCGTCGTCGTCGCGGTGCAGCCCGAGTCGCGCGGCGCCGTCAGCATCGTGGTGCGTCCCGGCCGCGGCTGGCGGCCGCACCGGGCCGGGCAGTACGTCCGGGTCGGCGTCGAGGTCGACGGCGTCCGGCAGTGGCGCACCTACTCCCTGACCAGCGCCGAGACCCGCTCGGACGGGTTGATCTGCTTCGCGGCCAAGGACGTCGGCCTGGTGTCCGGGCACCTGGTGCACCGGACCGCGCCGGGAGACGTGCTGCTGCTCCAGCCGCCGCAGGGCGAGTTCGTCCTGCCCGCCGTGCCCGGGCCGCTGCTGATGGTCACCGGTGGCAGCGGCATCACACCTGTCATGGGCATGCTGCGCACCCTCGCCGCCCGCGACGCGCTGCGCGACGTCGTCCTGCTGCACTCCGCGGTCGACGCTGACGACGTGTGCTTCGGCGCCGAGCTGCGCGCGCTCGCCGTGGCCTCGCCCGGCTTCCGCCTCGTCGTCCGGCACACCGACGAGGAGGGCCTGCTCACGATGGACCAGCTCGACGGCCTGTGCCCGGACTGGCGCGAGCGCGGCGCCTGGGCCTGCGGACCCGCAGGCATGCTCGACGCCGCGGAGGCGCACTGGGCCTCGAGCGGACTTGCCGACGCCCTGCACGTCGAGCGCTTCCGCCCCAGGCTGCTCGCGGGCGCCGGCGGCGAGGGCGGGCCAGTCGCCTTCGTCCGCACCGGCCGCGACACGACCGCGGACGGCGCGACCTGTCTGCTCGACGCCGGCGAGGCCGCCGGCGTCACCATGCCGAGCGGCTGCCGCATGGGCATCTGCTTCGGCTGCGTCGTCCCGCTGCGGGCTGGCCGGGTGCGCGACCTGCGTACCGGCGAGGTCCACGGCGACGAGGGCGACCTCGTCCAGACCTGCGTCTCGGCCGCGGCCGGACCCGTCGAGCTCGACCTCTAGGAGGAGCACATGACTGCGACCACCGCCCTGACCCCCCGGCAGATCACCGCCATCGGCGAGGAGCTGGACGCGATCCGCGCCGACGTCCTGGCCAGCCGGGGTGCCGCCGACGCGGCGTACATCCGCAAGGTGATCAAGGTCCAGCGCGGCCTGGAGGCCGGCGGCCGCGCCTCGCTGCTGGTCTCGCTGTTCCCGCCGGCCTGGCTGGCCGGCACCGCCATGCTCTCCACCGCGAAGATCCTGGAGAACATGGAGATCGGGCACAACGTGCTGCACGGTCAGTGGGACTGGATGAAGGACCCCGACATCAGCTCCACCACCTGGGAGTGGGACGCCATCACCCCCGCCGCCGCGTGGAAGCACACCCACAACGACGTGCACCACACCTGGACCAACGTGGTCGGCAAGGACCGCGACGTCGGCTACACGATGCTGCGCACCAGCCCGGACCAGCCGTGGAAGCTGACGAACCTCGGCAACCCGCTCTACAACGCCGTGCTCGCGCCGTTCTTCGAGTGGGGCATCGCGGCGTACGACCTGGAGGTCGACCAGGTGTGGGCCGGCAAGAAGAGCAAGCGCGCACTCTGGGGAGACCTGAAGGGGGTGGCGCGCAAGGCGGGCCGCCAGCTGCTCAAGGACTACGTCGCGACGCCGCTGCTCGCGGGGCCCTCCGCGCTGCCCGCCCTCGCCGGCACCTTCACCGCCAACACCGCGCGCAACCTGTGGTCGCACGCGGTCATCTTCTGCGGGCACTTCCCCGACGGGGCAGAGACTTTCAGCGAGGAGCAGATCGAGGGCGAGACCCGCGGCGACTGGTATGTCCGCCAGCTGCTCGGCTCGGCCAACCTCGACGGCGGCCCGCTGTTCCACCTCATGACCGGCAACCTGTCCTTCCAGATCGAGCACCACCTGTTCCCGGACCTGCCGAGCAACCGCTACACCGAGATCGCCCCGCGGGTGCGCGCGCTGTGCGAGCGCTACGGCCTGCCCTACACGACGGGGCCGCTCAGCACCCAGCTGCGCTCGACCTGGTCCCGGCTGTTCGTCCTCGCCCTGCCGGGTCGTACGACGGAGCCGGTCGACGCGCCGGTGCAGGAGCAGATCCGTGCGGCGGCCTGAGCGGTCCGGCCGGGGGGCGGCGTTCTTCGACCTGGACCGCACGCTGATCCGCGGGTCGGCCAACTTCCCGCTGGCCGTCGCGGCCTTCCGGGCCGGCTACGTCCCGCCCCGCGACCTGCTCGCCGACGCGGTCAACGCCGTCGCCTTCCTCACCCGTGGGGCGAGCGACGAGCGGTCCGCCGCATTGCGCGAGCGGATCCTGCGTGCCGTGCAGGGCCATTGCCAGGCCGACGTGGTCGCGCTGGGCGACCGCTTCATCCCACGGCTGGCGCAGCGGGTGCTGCCCGAGTCGCGCGTCGCCCTCGAGGACCACGCGGCACGCGCGGAGGACCGCATCGTCGTGTCGGCCAGCCCGGTCGAGATCGTCAGTCGGCTCGCCGACGTCCTCGGGCTGGAGGGCGCGGTCGGCACCCGCTCCCAGGTCGTCGACGGCTGCTACACGGGCCGGCTAGACGGCCCGTTCTGCTACGGCGAGGGCAAGGCGGCCGAGGTACGGCGCCTCGCCGCCGAGCGGGGCTACGACCTGCGGGCCAGCACCGCCTACAGCGACTCCGTCAGCGACCTGCCCTTCATGTCGATCGTGGGGACAGCGGTGGCGGTGAACCCCGACCGCCAGCTGCGCGAGGTGGCCGCGCAGCGCGGCTGGCGCGTGCTGCAGGTGAGCCGGCCCTCGCTGGTCACGCGCCGGCAGCCGACGACGGCCTGAGCCGCCGGTTCGTCGTACGCCTGGCACCGCACGGTCAGCCGAACCGCACGGTCAGCCCAACCTCAGGTCAGCCCAACCTCAGGTCAGCTCAGCCGGACCAGCCCGCCGGCCGCGGCCACCACGGCGTCGACCGGCACGTCGTGCGCCTCTGCCGGGAGGTCCTCGACCAGTTCGCCGTCGTGCAGCAGCGCCACGGTCATGGCGCCCACCCGTCGCAGGGCCCGGTCGTAGGAGCCGCCGCCGCGGCCCAGCCGCCGGCCGCGCCGGTCCACCGCGAGTGCCGGCACGACGACCAGGTCCGCGCCGGCGACGGCATCGAGGCCTAGCCGTGGGCCGGACGGCTCGAGCAGCCCGCGGCCGGTCCGGACCAGCGGGCCCGCGGCGAGCGCCCAGTCCAGGTCGCCGTCCCCGCGCAGCACCGGCAGCAGCAGCTGCCCGCCGTCCAGCGCCCGGTTCAATGCCCACGTGGACGGCTCCGTCCCGACCGAGACGTACGACGCGACGCACCGCACGCCGTCGGCCAGGGGCAGCACGGCCCGGGCCAGCGCCTCGGCCGTCTCGGACGGGTCGAGCCCGGCCCGGGCCGCCATCAGCCGGCCCCGCAGCTCGGCCTTCGCGGCCCTCGCTCCGGCGTCCCCGCCGCCGGACGTCACCTGCCTGGTCCTGCCGTCGACGCCCCTCATCGTGCGAGCATCGCAGCAGGCACAGCAGCGTCGGCGCGGGGCGGGACGGGAGGCAGGGGGTGACTCTGCGCACCCGGCTCACCGTCGCCTTCCTGCTCGTGGTCCTCGTCCCGTTGCTCGTCGGCGGCCTGCTGCTCAGCCGCGTCCTGCCCCCAGCGGTAGAGAGCCGCCAAGCGGACGGTCTGCGAACGACCGCGCGGGCCACCGCCACGGTCGTCGGCGACTACTGCGACCGGGCCCGGGCCGCCGCGGAGGCTGCGGGGCGCGCCTCAACCGGCACGTCGTCGGCGGGTGCGACCGCGGCGCTGCAGTCCCTGGTGACCGCCGGGCTCGCCGACGGCGTACGGGTGGTGGACGGGGCCGGCCGGGTCGTCGGCTCCGCCGGCGAGGTTCCCGGCCAGGCCAAGGACTGCGCGGTGGGCGCCGCGTCACCAGGGCCTTCCATCGCCGGGGTGGTGCAGCTGCGCACCGCCGCCGGCAGAGCGGGCACCGCGACGGCGGCGTTCCGGGTCGACCGTGCGCTCGTCGACCGGCTCGCCGCCGCGGTCGGCCGCGGCGGCGTCGCGCTGGTCGGACCCGACGGAGCCCTGGCGGCCTCGTCCGGACCGGTGCCGCCGGCGGTCCTCGCGGGGGCGTCGGCCCGACCCGGCAGCGCCGTGAAGGTCTCCGGCCGCGTGGTGGTGCTGATGCCGGCGGCCGCCGGCCGGCCCTACGGCCTGCTGCTCACCCAGCCGCTCGAGCGCGGCCCGGGCGTGCTCGTGGTCGCCCTGCTGATCGTGCTCGGTGCTGCGCTGCTCGCCGCCGCCATCGCCCTGCTGCTCGCGCGGGCGACGACCAAGCCGCTCGACGACCTCGGGGACGCCGCCGCCCGGATCGCCGGCGGCGACCTGGACACCACGATCGACGTGCACTCCCGGGACGAGGTGGGTCACCTGGCCGGGGCGTTCAACGCGATGACCGAGGACCTTCGGACCTACGTCGAGGAGCTCCGGGCCAGCCGCGACGAGCTGCAGCAGGGCCTGACCCGGCTCGGCGACACCCTGTCGGGCACCCACGACCTCGACCGCATCCTGGCCGTGGTGCTGGAGACCGCGATGGCCGCGACCCGGGCCGAGGGCGGCATGGTGCTGCTCGTGGCGCCCGGCCGGGACGAGCTGGTGCTCGCGGCGCAGCGCTGTCTGTCCGGCCGGGTCCCGTCCGACCTGCTGGTGCCGGTCGGCGCGGGCGTCTCCGGCCGGGTGGCCGCCTCGGGTGAGGCGGTGATGGCGCGGGCCGGCGACGCCGGCACCGAACGCGCACCGGGAGAGCCGGAGGCGGCCAGCCTGATCGCCGTACCCCTGCACCGGAGCGGGACGGTGATCGGAGTGCTGAACCTCTACGACCGGCGCGGCCGGGACGGCTTCGACGAGGGCGACCTGGCGACGATCCGCACCTTCGCCGGCCAGGCGACCGTCGCCGTCGACAACGTGCTGCTGCACGAGGAGGCCCAGCGCCTCGCCATCACCGACGGGCTGACCGGGCTGTGGAACTACCGCTACTTCACGATGACCGTCGGCAAGGAGGTCGAGCGTGCCTCGCGCTTCGGGCGCCCGCTCGCCCTGCTGATGCTCGACCTGGACCACTTCAAGCAGGTCAACGACGCCCACGGCCACCAGCGTGGTGACGCCGTGCTGATCGAGCTCGCGGCGCGGGTGCGCAGCGAGGTGCGCGACGTCGACACCGTCGCCCGCTACGGCGGCGAGGAGGTGGTGGTCGTGCTGCCCGAGACCACCGAAGGCGGCGCGGTGCACGCCGCGGAACGGATCTGTGCCGCCGTACGCCGGCAGCCGTTCGGCGGCTCCGGCCAGGAGCCGGCGGTCGTCACCGTGTCGCTCGGCGTGGCAGTCTTCCCCACGCACGGCGCGACACCCGGGGCACTGCTGCGCAGCGCCGACGAGGCGCTGTACGACGCCAAGCGCGCCGGCCGGGACACCTGGCGGCTGGCCGGGACGTCGGGACGGCCGCCGGTCGGTGTCGGCGCCTCGCACTAGGGTCGCGACATGCCCGTCCCAGCCCCCGTCAGCAAGGCGGTCATCCCCGCCGCGGGCCTGGGCACCCGCTTCCTGCCGGCCACCAAGGCGACCCCCAAGGAGATGCTGCCGGTCGTCGACAAGCCGGCCATCCAGTACGTCGTCGAGGAGGCCGTGCGGGCCGGGCTCGACGACGTACTGCTCATCACCGGTCGGAGCAAGCGCCCGCTCGAGGACCACTTCGACCGGGTGGTGGAGCTGGAGCTCGCCCTGGAGGCCAAGGGCGACCTGGAGCGGCTCGCGCTGGTGCGGGCGGCCACCGACCTCGCGACCATCCACTACGTGCGCCAGGGCGACGCACAGGGCCTGGGCCACGCGGTGCTGGCCTCCGCGCAGCACGTCGGCGACGAGCCGTTCGCGGTGCTGCTCGGCGACGACCTCATCGACGAGCGGGACGCGCTGCTCGAGCAGATGATCGCCGTGCAGCAGCGCGAGGGCGGCAGCGTCGTGGCGCTGCTGAAGGTGCCGCACGACCAGATCGGTCTCTACGGCTGCGCCGCGGTCGAGGGCGAGCCGCAGGGGGACGTCGTCCGCATCACCGGGCTCGTCGAGAAGCCACCCCCGGAGCAGGCGCCGTCCGACCTGGCGATCATCGGTCGCTACGTGCTCCCGGCGTCGGTGTTCGACGTGCTGCGGCGCACGCCGCCGGGCCGGGGAGGCGAGATCCAGCTCACCGACGCGCTGGCCGAGCTGATCCGCACCGAGCCGGTGCACGGCGTGGTGTTCCGCGGAAGGCGCTACGACACCGGGGACCGGCTCGACTACCTCAAGACGGTCGTGCGGCTGGCTGCCGACCGCGAGGACCTCGGGCCGCCCTTCACGCAGTGGCTGCGGGACTGGCTGGACTCCCGCCCGTGAGGACGGTCGCCGAGCACCTGGCCGCCGTGCTGGACACCGTCCAGGTGCTCTCGCCGCTCGAGCTCGGCCTGATGGACGCGCACGGCTGCGTGCTTGTCGAGGACCTCGCGGCGCCGGCCCCGCTGCCCGGGTTCGACAACAGCGCGATGGACGGCTATGCCGTCCGGGTCGCCGACCTCTCCGAGCTGCCCGCGGTGCTGCCCGTGACCGGTGACGTCGCGGCCGGGCCGGCCTCCGCGCTACGGGTCCAGGCCGGCCTGTGCGTGCGGATCATGACCGGGGCGATGCTGCCTGCCGGCGCCGACGCCGTCGTACCGCTGGAGTGGACCGACGGCGGCACGGCCCAGGTGCGCATCGACCGGCGCCCCGAGCCCGGCGGCTCGATCAGGCGGGCCGGCGAGGACGTGGCCGCCGGTGAGGTCGTGCTCACGGCCGGCACCCACCTCGGGGCGGCGCAGATCGGGCTGGCCGCCGCGGTCGGGCGCTCCCGGCTGCGGGTGCGCCCCCGACCGCGGGTGGTGGTGCTGTCCACCGGCTCGGAGCTGGTCGAGCCGGGCGAGCGGCTGGCGCCCGGGCGCATCGCCGACAGCAACAGCTTCGCGCTCACGGCTGCCGCCCGCGAGGCCGGCGCCCTGGCCTTCCGGGTCGGCATGGTCCCGGACGACCCGCGCCGGCTCAGCGAGGCCATCGAGGACCAGCTGGTGCGGGCCGACGTGCTCGTCACCAGCGGGGGTGTGTCCGTCGGCGCCTACGACGTGGTCAAGGAGGTGCTGTCGCAGCTCGGCACGATGTCGTTCGACAAGGTGGCGATGCAGCCCGGCATGCCGCAGGGGTTCGGCACCGTCGGGCCGGAGCTCACACCGGTGTTCGGGCTGCCCGGCAACCCGGTCAGCGCCCTGGTCTCCTTCGAGGCGTTCGTGCGCCCGGCGCTGCGCAAGATGCTCGGCGCCGTACCGCTGGAGCGTCCGAGAGTCACCGCCCGCGCGGTCGAGCCGTTCACATCCCCGCCCGGCAAGCGCTCCTTCCTGCGGGTGCTGCTCGAGGTGTACGACGGGGCCTACGTCGTCACGCCCGTCTCCGGCTCCGGGTCGCACCTGCTCGCCGGCATGGCGCGCGCCAACGCCCTCGCGATCGTGCCCGAGGACGTCGAGCGGGTCGAGGCCGGCGGGGCGGTGGAGGTGCTCGTGCTCGAGCGGCGGGCCCGATGAGCTTCAGCCACCTCGACGAGGCGGGCGCCGCCCACATGGTCGACGTCTCGGCCAAGGACGTCACCGCGCGCACCGCGACGGCCTCCGGGCGGGTCGACCTGTCGGCCCGGTGCGTCGCGCTGCTGCGGGGCGAGGGCGTGCCCAAGGGCGACGTGCTCGCGGTCGCCCGGGTCGCCGGGATCATGGGCGCCAAGCGCACCCCCGAGCTGGTGCCGCTGTGCCACCCCTTGCCCCTGAGCGCCGTCGAGCTCGAGGTGTCCGTCGACGACGAGGGCGTCGCCGTCACCGCCACCGTCCGCACCACCGCCCGGACCGGCGTGGAGATGGAGGCGCTCACCGCGGTCAGCGTCGCCTGCCTGACCGTGGTGGACATGACCAAGTCCGTGGACAAGGGCGCGGTCATCCGCACGGTGCAGGTCGAGCACAAGGCCGGCGGGCGCAGCGGGACATGGCGGCGGTGACGCCGGTGCCCGCCGGTGCGCGGGCCCAGGTCGTCACCGTGTCGGACCGCTCCCATGTCGGTGCCCGGGCCGACACCTCGGGGCCGCTGTTGGCCGGGTTGCTCGCCGAGCTCGGCTTCGAGGTCGCACCCGTCGTGGTGGTGCCGGACGAGGTCGCGGCGGTGCAGTCGGCCCTGCGCGCAGCCGCGGAGGCGGCGTACGACGTGGTGCTCACGACGGGAGGGACGGGGCTCGGACCGCGCGACGTCACCCCTGAGGCGACCGCGCCGCTGCTGGAGCGCAGCGCGCCCGGGCTGGCCGAGGCGCTGCGGCAGCAGTCCCGGGACGTGGTGCCCACGACGATCCTGTCGCGCGGGCTGGCGGGCACTATGGGGGCGACGCTGGTCGTCAACCTGCCAGGCTCGACCGGGGGGGTGCGCGACGGGGTGGCGGTCCTGCGTCCCGTCATCGGGCACGCGGTCGCGCAGCTGCGCGGCGGCGACCACTGAGCCGGTGCACCAGTGAGCGCGAAGGGGTGGCCGGCGTCGCTGGCCGACGGGTCGGTCGGCGTCCGGCCGCTGCGGGTGCGCGACGGGCCGGCCTGGGTGGAGCTGCGGCAGCGCAACGAGCGGTGGCTGGCGTCGTGGGAGGGGCGCTCGGAGCAGCAGGCGCCGGCCAGCTGGGCCGACCGGCACAGCGGAACGGTGTTCGCGGCGATGCTGCGGGTGCTGCGGCGCGAGGCCAGGGCCGGCCGCTCCCTGCCGTTCGCGCTGACCTACCAGGGGCGGCTGGCCGGGCAGGTCACGGCGAGCTCCGTCGTCCGGGGCGCCTTCGACAGCGCGTCCGTCGGCTACTGGGTGGACGGGGCGCTGGCCGGCAGGGACATCATGCCGACCGCGCTTGCCCTCGTCGTCGACCACTGCTTCGGACCCGTCGGCCTGCACCGGATCGAGGCCAACATCCGCCCCGACAACGCCGCGTCGCGCCGGGTCGTGGACAAGCTCGGCTTCCGGTGCGAGGGGCTGCACGAGCGCTACCTGTTCATCGACGGTGCCTGGCACGACCACCTCGCCTTCGCGATCACCCGGGAGGAGGTGCCGGGCGGCCTGCTGCGCCGGTACCGGCAGGAGGGGCCGGCGGTGCGGGCCTAGCGCGAGCCCAGCGCGAGCCCAGCGCGGGAGGCCTCGGCCTGGCGCGGGTGGTGAAAAGCACGTCGACACACCGGCTCAGGTGCGGCTGACAGTGGCCGCGCGTCGCTAGCGTCGATGTCGTGGGCAGCGGTCTGATTCTTCTGGTCATCGTCGGGGCGTGGCTGGCCGTGCTCGTGCCGATGGCGCTGCGTTCACATGACAGCGCCACCAGCCTGTCCTCGGTCGAGCGGTTCGGCGACGCGATGCGGGTGCTGTCACGACGGGTGCCGGTGCGCGACCCCTCCCGCACCGTCCTCATGCCGCGGCCGCCCGGCCGGCAAGGGCCCGCTGCGGGCATGCAGCGGGCCGGGAGCGCTGGTGCGGCACGGCCGGCTGTCGGTCGGCCGGCGCTGGACCGCGAGATCCCCGACGCCGGCCGGCCGTGGTGGGCCGACTCCGGCGCGCCTGTTGGGCGCCTCCGGGTTGCAGGTCGGGCCCGCTTCATCGGCCGCCTCCGCGGGCGCCGGGCGGCCGAGCGGGCACCGCTCTCCCTGGCCGCACGCCGTCGGCGCACCCTGCTCGCCCTGCTGGTCCTCGCTGCCCTGACCCTCGGGCTCGGGCTGCTCGGGCCGGCCTGGCTGCTGTTCGTCTCCGGGACGTTCGCCCTGCTGGCTGTGGCTTTCGTCGCGCACTGCCGGCGGCAGGCCGTGCTCAAGAGCCGCCGCGTCGACCGCGCCCGGCCGCCCGTGGACGCCTCCTCACGGTCTTACGCGCCGCCCGCTGAGGCCATCGGCAGCGAGTCCCGGCTGCGTCGCCGCCCCGCTGTCCACATCGCCGGCGTGCCGGACCGGATGCCGGCCCCGCCGGCACCGCTTTCGGCTCCGCTTCCTGCCCCGGCCGCGAGGTACGAGGACCCGTATCCCGTCGCGGCCGCCGGTGCATCCTGGTCGCCGGTTCCCGTGCCGGTGCCGACGTACGTCACCGCCCCTGTCGCACCGCCGCGGCCGAGGCGGGTGCTGGACCTCACCAACCCAGGCAAGTGGTCCGCCGGGCAGGACGGCGAGGACGAGCTCGCCGGGCTCGCCGACGACGGCGAGCTGGACGACATCCTGACCCGGCGCCGGGCGGTCAACGACTGGTAGCGTTCCGCCTCGCGGGGCTGTAGCGCAGCCTGGTAGCGCACCTCGTTCGCATCGAGGGGGTCAGGGGTTCGAATCCCCTCAGCTCCACCACAACCGCCGCCTGGCCAAGGCGCCGTGTGCGCTCGAGGGTCGGGATCCGCCCCAGTTATAGGTTTTGGGTGGGGCGGATCCCGACCCTCTGCCAGGCATCGGACGCCCAGCAGACGTGCTGCGGGTCGCTCAGATCCAGGAGGTGAACCACATCCGGGACTTCCAGGCGGCGTACGGCAGGGTCTGCGCGGTGAGCACCGGATAGAGGTAGACGAAGTTGACGACGACGGCCGCCACCCACACCCCGATGCCGGTTGCCGCGGCGGCGCGCCGACGCGCTGAGACCCCGCGGCCGCCGAGCAGCCACCCCGCCAGCAGCGCCAGCGCCAGGCACAGGAACGGCACGGCCGGCAGCGCGTAGAACAGGAACATCGTCCGCGACTTCAGGTCGTCGCGGATCCAGGGCAGGATCGCGGCGGCGACCATGAGCACCGTCGCCCCCGCCCGCCAGTCGCGGCGCGACACCCACAGCCAGCCGCAGGCCAGTAGCGCCGGGATGCTCATCCACCAGATCGCCGGCGTCCCGATAGCGAGAACCTCACGTGAGCAGGCCGCCGCCATGCAGCCGTACTGCCCGGGCACGATGTTCTGCGGGTAGTAGTAGCTGACCGGCCGGGCCAGCAGCAGCCAGCCGGCCGGGTGCGACTGGTAGGGGTGGCGCGAGGTCAGCGTGTCGTGGAAGCCGTAGATCTCCCGGTGGTACTGCCACAACGAGCGCAGCGAGTCCGGCAGCAGCTGTGCGAGCCCCGTCGCCGGATGGGTGGCCGCCCACTGCCGGTCGTAGCCGATGTCGCTGACGAACCAGCCGGCCCAGGACAGCACGTAGAGCGCGACCGGCAGCACGACGAGCGCCGCCAGCAACGGCGCCAGCGAGCGCACCAGGGTCGCGCGCACCGGCGCCCGCAACCCCGCCGTACGCCGCGCGCCGACCTCCCAGGCGAAGGCCAGCAGGATGAGCAGGGCCAGGTAGTACAGCCCGCTCCACTTGGTGGCCACGGCAGCGCCGAGGCAGACCCCGGCGGCCAGCCGCCACGGCCGTACGCCGAGCCGCGGTCCCCAGGCGGTCAGCGCATCGTCGGGCGCTGCCGCGAGCCGGCTGCGCACCTGCTGGCGGTCCACCAGCAGGCAGGCGAAGGCCGCCGTCGTCCACAGCGTCAGGAAGACGTCGAGCATCGCCACCCGGCTCTGCACCACGTGCAGCCCGTCCAGGCTGAGCAGGACGCCGGCCAGGCCGCCGAGCAGCGTCGAGCCGGTCATCCGCCGGGTGAGGCGGACCAAGACGACGACGGTCAGTGTGCCGGCCAGCGCCGCGGCCACCCGCCACCCGAAGGTCGAGACGCCGAATAGCTGCTCGCCCGCGGCGATCGCCCACTTGCCCAGCGGGGGATGGACGATGAAGCCCCCGCCGCCCTTGGGGATGCAGTCGGCGTTGCCCGCGACCGTGTCGTGCTCGACGCCGTACCGCAGCAGGTTCTGCGCGTCGCAGGCGTAGTAGATCTCGTCGAAGATCTTGCCCCTGTCGATGCCGGTGCCGGGCAGGTCGAGCCGCAGGAAGCGGACCAGCCCGGCGAGCAGCCCGACGACCAGCGCCGTGACCCAGCCGCCACGCCCGGACACCGGCGGGGCCAGCCGCTCGCGCCAGCCGCGGACCGGCTCCGGCGACGGCTCGACCGCGACGGACGTGGTGGCCGGCGCGAGCGTCGCGGTCATGCCGGCAGCCTAGGGGTGCGTCCCGGCTGGGGGAGACTGCCGCGCATGCCCCTCGTCCTGGCCGCAGCGCCGATCGGCCGGGCGGACGACGCGAGCGGCCGGCTGCGTGCGGCGCTGGCCGGCGCCGACGTGCTGGCGGCCGAGGACACCCGGCGGCTGCACCGGCTCTGTCGCGAGCTCGACGTGCGGCCGGTGGGTCGGGTCGTGTCGCACTTCGAGGGCAACGAGGAGCGCCGGGTCGCCGAGCTGCTCGCCGCGCTTCACGCCGGGGAGACGGTCCTGGTCATCACCGACGCCGGCATGCCGACGGTCAGCGACCCCGGCTACCGGCTGGTCGCGGCGGCCGCCGCCGAGGACCTGCCGGTCACGTGCCTGCCCGGCCCGTCCGCGGTCACGACCGCGCTGGCGGTCAGCGGCCTGCCGACCGACCGGTTCTGCTTCGAGGGGTTCCTGCCGCGCAAGGGCGGGGAGCGCCGCACCAGGCTCGGCGAGCTCGCGGCGGAGCGGCGTACCACCGTCATGTTCGAGGCGCCGCACCGGTTGGCCGACGCGCTCGCCGACATGGTCGCGGTCCTGGGCGCCGACCGGCGCGCGGTCGTCTGCCGGGAGCTGACCAAGACCCACGAGCAGGTACGCCGGGGAACGCTCGCCGAGCTGGCCGCATGGGCGGCGGAGGGGGTGCGGGGGGAGGTCACGGTCGTTCTCGCCGGCGCCGCGGCGCCCCGGGTCGACGCGACGCCGTCCGGGCTGGCCCGGCTGGTGCGGGAACGGGAGGCGACCGGCGAGCCGCGCAAGGAGGCGATCGTCGGCGTCGCGCGCGAGCTCGGCGTGCCGCGGCGCGAGGTCTACGCAGCGGTCGTCGCCGGCAAGGACGCCCTGCCTTAGTCGGCTGGCTGGCCTCCATCCCGGCCATCTATAAGACTCTCCAAAGCCGGATAAGCGCTTCTGTTATGCGGCCTGATGGATCCTGATGCTTGCTAACCAGTCGCCGCGAACCGCATGAGGTTCGCCTTCCGTACGACGAGCAGCTTCTGGTCGGGGATGACCCGCAGCTCGCAGCTGGTGAGGTAGGGGCTCCGCCGTACGCCGGAAGGTCATCGTGTCCGCAAGCGAAGGCGCTCGTGCGTGGACTGGGACACGATGACCTTGGCCAGCAGGGGCGGGCAGGGGCAGGGGCAGGGGGATGGAGCAGGGCCTAGCCCTCGCGGCCGCTGCCGGGCATCCCGGTCGCCGGAGGTGCCGGCGGGACCGCCGGTGCCGGCGGCTGGTCGTAGGCCGCGGCCTGCTCCGCCGCCTGCTGCTGCAGCCCGTCGACCTGCTCCTTGGGCACCTCGCTCGTGAATCCGCAGAAGGTGCACAGCGCGGTGACACGCGCCCGGCGCACGGGGAACAGCGGCACGAAGAACAACGTGAACATGGTGGTGCGCCTGAGCAGCTGGTGAGCGCTGGGGTTGCCGCACCGGCCGCACAGCAGGGTGAGCGTCGCGAGGAGCGCGTTGCGGGTGCGAGTGCCGAACAGGAGCATCGCCGTTCCTCTCGTGAGTGGCGCGTCGGTATGCATGCTGCCGCATCCGGCGCCACTGCGGTCGCGGCAACCGGGTGGCGCCGGCTCACTAGGCTCGGGACATGTCCCGCCACGTCCTGACCGCGGTCGCCTGGCCCTACGCCAACGGCCCCCGCCACATCGGCCACGTCGCCGGCTTCGGCGTGCCCAGCGACGTGTTCAGCCGCTACCAGCGGATGGCCGGCAACGAGGTCCTCATGGTCTCGGGCACGGACGAGCACGGCACGCCGATCCAGGTGCAGGCCGACCGGGAGGGGGTCTCGGCCCGCGAGCTGGCCGACCGCTACAACCGGGTCATCGCCGAGGACCTGCAGGGACTCGGGCTGTCCTACGACCTGTTCACCCGCACCACGACCGGCAACCACTACGCCGTCGTACAGGACCTGTTCCGCGGGCTCTACGACAACGGCTACGTCGTCGAGCGGCCGCAGCAGTCGGCCGTCTCGCCCTCCACCGGGCGGACCCTGCCGGACCGCTACATCGAGGGCACCTGCCCGATCTGCGGCTACGACGGCGCCCGCGGCGACCAGTGCGACAACTGCGGCAACCAGCTCGACCCGCAGGACCTCAAAAACCCCCGCAGCCGCATCAACGGCGAGGTGCCGGTCTTCGTGGAGTCGCCGCAGTTCTTCCTCGAGCTGCCCGCGTTCGCAGACGCGCTCGGTTCCTGGCTGCAGACCCGGCGGAACTGGCGCCCCAATGTCCTGCGCTTCACCCGCAACCTGCTGGGGGAGCTCAAGCCGCGGGCCATCTCCCGTGACCTCGACTGGGGCGTGCCGATCCCGCTGCCCGGCTGGCAGGACCGTGGCGACAAGCGGATCTACGTCTGGTTCGACGCCGTCATCGGCTACCTGTCGGCCTCGGTCGAGTGGGCCCGGCGCACCGGCGACCCGGACGCCTGGCGGCCCTGGTGGCAGTCGCCGGAGGCGTCGTCGTACTACTTCATGGGCAAGGACAACGTCGTCTTCCACTCGGTGATCTGGCCCAGCATCCTGCTGGGGTACGGCGGCCAGGGCGCCCCACCCGGCAAGGGCGGCCCCCTCGGCCGGCTCGAGCTGCCCAGCGAGGTCGTGTCCAGCGAGTACCTCACGATGGAGGGGCGCAAGTTCTCCTCCTCACGGTCGGTCGTCATCTACGTGCGTGACGTGCTCGAGCGGTACGGCGCCGACCCGCTGCGCTACTACCTCGCCGCGGCCGGCCCGGAGAACAGCGACACCGACTTCACCTGGGACGCCTTCGTCACGCGCAACAACACCGAGCTGGTCGCCGGCTGGGGAAACCTGGTCAACCGGACCGTCTCCATGGTGCACAAGAACGTCGGCCGGATCCCGGAGGCCGGCGAGCTGACCGGCGCCGACCGGCAGGCGCTGCAGGCCAGCCGGGACGCCTTCGGCCCGATCGGCGCGCTGCTCGGCCGCTCGCAGCAGAAGGCCGCGCTCGCCGAGACGATGAAGGTCGTCGGCGAGGCCAACCGCTACCTGTCCGAGCAGGCGCCGTGGAAGCTCAAGGACGACCGGGCACGACGCGAGTCGGTGCTGCACGTCGCCCTGCAGATGGTCGACGATGCCAAGGCACTGCTCACGCCGTTCCTGCCGGCGAGCTCCCAGCAGGTGCACGAGCTGCTGGGTGGCAGTGGCACCTGGTCCGGGCAGCCCGAGCTGCGCGAGGTCGACGACCTCGACGGTGGGCCGGGCTACCCCGTGCTGACGGGCGACTACCGCACCCAGGCGGTCTGGGCCTCGCGGCCGGTCACCCCCGGCATCGAGATCGGCCCGGCGGTCCCGCTGTTCACCAAGCTCGATCCTTCGGTGGTCGAGGAGGAGCTGGCCCGGCTCGAGGGCGCGGCGCAGCCGTGAGCCGCCGCCCGTCGCCCCGCGACGAGACGCCGCCACCGCTGCCGGAGCCGCTCACCGTCCCGGTGCCCGACAGCCACTGCCACCTCGACCTCATGGGGGGCGACGTCGACGACGCGATCGCCGCCGCCCGCACCGTCGGCATAGACGTCGTGGTGCAGGTCGGCGTCGACCTGCCCTCCAGCCGGCTGTCGGCCGAGCTGGCCGAGCGACACCCGTCTGTGCACGCCGCCGTCGCCGTGCACCCCAACGAGGCGGCCCGCGGCGCCGCGACCGACGAGGCGCTGCGGGAGATCGAGGCGCTTGCCTCGCTCCCGCAAGTCAAAGCGGTCGGCGAGACCGGGCTGGACCACTTCCGCACCGAGACCCCGCAGGGACACCGGCTGCAGGAGGAGTCCTTCCGCGCCCACCTGGCCATCGCCAAGCGCACCGGCACTGCGCTGGTCATCCACGACCGCGACGCGCACGACGACGTGCTGCGCGTCCTGCGGGAGGAGGGGCCGCCGGACCGGGTGGTCCTGCACTGCTTCTCCGGCGACGCCGCGATGGCGCGCACCTGCGTGGAGCACGGCTGGTTCCTGAGCTTCGCCGGGCCGGTCACCTTCAAGGCCAACGACGGCCTGCGGGAGGCAGCCGCGCTGGCGCCGCTGGACCTGCTGCTGGTCGAAACCGACGCGCCGTTCCTCACCCCGATGCCGTTCCGCGGCCGGCCCAACGCGCCCTACCTGGTCCCGCTCACGGTGCGTGCGCTGGCCGCCGTGAAGGGCGTCGAGGTCGACGAGCTCTGCCATGCCCTGGCCGCCAACGGCCGCCGGGCCTTCGACTACACCGGCTGAGGTCGTGCAGGCACTGCTGAGCGCCACCGACGTCCGCGCGCTCGCCGCGAGGCTCGGCCTGCGCCCGACCAAGGCGCTCGGGCAGAACTTCGTCATCGACCCGAACACCGTGCGCCGCCTCGTCCGCACCTCCGGTGTGCGGCCTGATGACGTCGTCCTGGAGGTCGGGCCCGGCCTCGGCTCGCTGACCCTCGGCCTGCTGCCCTCCTGCGCCCGCGTCGTGGCGGTCGAGGTGGACCCGGTGCTCGCTGCCGCACTTCCCGCGACGGTCCAGGGCCGGCTTCCGGCGTACGCCGGTCGGCTGGAGGTGCTGGCGCAGGACGCGCTGGAGCTGACCTCGGTGCCCGGACCGGCCCCGACGGCGTTCGTGGCCAACCTGCCCTACAACGTCGCGGTGCCGGTGCTGCTCACGCTGCTCGAACGGCTGCCGTCGCTGCGCACCGGCCTGGTGATGGTGCAGGCCGAGGTCGCCGACCGGCTCGTCGCGCCGCCGGGCTCCCGGACCTACGGCGTCCCGTCCGTCAAGGCCGCGTGGTACGCCGAGGTGCGCCGGGCCGGCGCCGTGGGCCGCAACGTGTTCTGGCCGGCGCCACACGTCGACTCGGGGCTGGTCGCGTTCACCCGGCGCGAGCCGCCGTCCGGGGACCGCGCGGCCGTGTTCGCCGTGGTCGACGCCGGCTTCGCCCAGCGGCGCAAGACCCTGCGGGCGGCGCTGGCGGGCTGGGCCGGCTCGCCGGCCGCCGCGGAGGGGCGGCTGCGGGCTGCTGGGCTCGACCCGCAGGCACGCGGGGAGGTGCTGTCGGTCGACGACTTCGCACGGCTGGCCGCCACCGTTCCTGGGCCGCCCGCGGACGTCGCTCCCGGTCCCGGCCGCCCGTAGGCTGCAGGCCAGAGCCACCCGGAGGACAGAGACCTGGCCGCACGCCGCATGCCCGTCGAACGGGTGACGGTCCGCGCGCCGGCCAAGCTCAACCTGCACCTGGCCGCCGGCCGACGTCGCGCCGACGGGTACCACGACCTCACCACCGTCTACCAGGCCGTCGGGCTGTACGACGAGGTGGTGCTCAGCGTGGCGGGGCAGCTGTCGGTCACCGCCAGCGGCGAGACCGCGGCCGCGATGCCGCTGGACCAGAGCAACCTCGCGGCCCGGGCGGTCCTGCTGCTGGCGCAGGAGACCGGACAGGATCCCGCCGTCGCCATCGAGATCCGCAAGGGCATACCGGTGGCCGGTGGCTGCGCCGGTGGCTCGGCCGACGCGGCGGCGGCGCTGGTCGGATGCGACGCGCTGTGGGGCACCGGCCTGCCCAGGGCCGTGCTGGCCGCGCTGGCCGTGCAGCTGGGCAGCGACGTGCCGTTCTCGGTGCAGGGGGGGACGGCGCTCGGCACCGGTCGCGGTGAGCGGCTGACGCCGGTGCTGGGCCACGGCTCGTACTCCTGGGTGCTCGCGCTGTCCGACGACGGCCTGTCCACACCGGCGGTGTACGCCGAGCTGGACCGCCAGCGCGACAGCGGCCCGGTGGCGGTCGTGAGCGACCCCGGGCAGGTCCTGGCCGCGCTGCGCAGCGGCGACCCGGTGCAGCTCGGGCGGGCCCTGGCCAACGACCTGCAGCCGGCGGCCCTCGCCCTGCGCCCCGCGCTGCGCCGCGTGCTGGAGAGCGGCCGCGAGCTCGGTGCCCTCGGCGTCCTCGTCTCCGGCAGCGGCCCGACGGTCATGCTGCTGGCGCGCGACGACGGTCATGCGGTGGCCCTGACGGCCGCCCTCGCCGGCCAGGGTGTCTGCCGGGCGGTGCGCCGCGCCGACGGCCCGGTGCACGGCGCGCGGGTCGTCGAGGCGCGCTGATGGCCGTCAACCTGGTCAACCTGGAGGACGTCAGCGTCGCGCACGGCACCCGGCTGCTCCTGGACGGCGTCTCACTGGGCGTCTCCGCCGGCGACCGCATCGGCGTCGTCGGGCGCAACGGCGGCGGCAAGACCACCCTGCTCCGGACGCTGCTGCGGCTCGAGCCGGCGCAGGGCGGCCGGGTCACCCACGCCGGCGGCCTGCGGGCCGGGATCCTGAGCCAGGACGTACGGGTGGACCCGGCGCTGAGCGCCCACGAGGCCGTCCTCGGCGACGCGGCCGAGCACACCTGGGCCGGTGACGCCCGGGTGCGCGAGGTGCTCGACGGCCTCGGCCTGCACGGGCTCGGCCTGGACAGCGCCGTCGGCACGATGTCCGGCGGTGAGCGCCGCCGGGTCGCGCTGGCCGCCCTGCTGGTGCAGGAGTGGGACCTGCTGGTGCTCGACGAGCCGACCAACCACCTGGACGTGGAAGGCGTGGCCTGGCTGGCGGCGCACCTCAAGGCCCGCGGTGCCCAGCAGGCCCACCTGGTCGTCACGCACGACCGCTGGTTCCTCGACGAGGTCAACGGCGCGACCTGGGAGGTGCACGACGGCGTCGTGGACGCCTACGACGGCGGCTACTCCTCCTACGTGCTCGCGCGTGCCGAGCGCGACCGGATGGCCTCGGCGACCGAGTCGCGACGGCTCAACCTGGTGCGCAAGGAGCTCGCCTGGCTGCGCCGCGGCCCGCCCGCCCGCACGAGCAAGCCGCGCTTCCGCATCGACGCCGCCAACGCGCTGATCGCCGACGAGCCGCCGGCCCGGGACGACGTGGCGCTGCAGCGGTTCGCGGCCGCCCGGCTCGGCAAGGCTGTGTACGACGTGGAGGACGTCCACCTGGCGTACGGCGAACGGGTGCTGCTCGACGACGTGACCTGGCGGGCCGGCCCCGGCGACCGGATCGGTGTCATCGGGGTCAACGGCGCCGGCAAGTCCACGCTGCTGCGGATGCTGGTCGGCGAGGTGCGGCCCGACAGCGGCGAGGTGCGGGTCGGGCAGACGGTGCGGGCGGCGTACCTCTCGCAGGAGGTGATCGAGCTCGACCCGGCGCTGCGCGTGCTGGAGGCGGTCGAGCAGGTGGCGCGCTCAGTCGACGTGGGTGGCGGCAGGACGGTCTCGGCCTCGTCGCTGTGCGACCGGTTCGGCTTCACGGGCAACGCCCAGTGGACCCGGGTCGGCGACCTGTCCGGCGGCGAGCGCCGGCGGCTGCAGCTGCTGCGGCTGCTGATGGGCGAGCCCAACGTGCTGCTGCTGGACGAGCCGACGAACGACCTCGACATCGACACCCTGAACGCGCTGGAGGACGTCCTCGACGGATGGCCGGGGACGCTGGTCGTCGTCAGCCACGACCGCTACTTCCTCGAGCGCGTGACCACGGTGACCTCAGCGCTGATGGGCGACGGCTCGGTGGCGGCCCTGCCGGGTGGCGTGGAGGACTACCTCGCGCGGCGGGCCAAGTCAGCCCAGCCCGCGCCCGCGCGCGCTCAGAAGGCGAGCGGTGGCGACAGCCGGGCCGCCCGCAAGGAGCTGCAGCGGGTCGAGCGGGAGATCGGCCGGCTCGACAAGGCCGAGCAGCGCCTGCACGCCCAGCTCGCCGAGCAGGCCGCCGACTACGCCGCCGCGACGCGGCTCGACGAGCAGCTGCGGGAGCTGCAGGGCGACCGGAGCGCGCTCGAGGATGCCTGGCTCGAGCTGTCCGAACAGGCCGGCTAGACGCACTTGCGGCTGCGGCAGGCCGGTCCGCTGGACGCCGGAAGGTCATCGTGTCCGCTGGGAGCGGTCCCGGTGCGGCCGTCGGGACACGATGACCAAGCACCCGTCCCGCCTTGGCCCGGCCGCTACTGGGATCGGCGGGACACCCCTACGGGGTGCGGCCGGTCGTACGGCCGGCTGCGCGCAGCAGGGCGGCGAGGGTCGCACCGTCGCGGACGGCTGCTCCGCCGGGGTCGTTGTTGGTGTAGGCGTAGAAGGTCTCGTGCTCGTCGTACCGCGTGGTGATGCGTCCCGCCCACTGCTCGAGCACCGCCTCGTCATAGGGCCAGACCTGCTCGCCCCCGCCCGCGTGCAGCCGCAGGTAGCCCCAGTCGGCCGTGCGCCACAGCGGCGTCAGTGGCAGGGAGTCGCGGTCGGCCCAGCACAGGGCGGCGCCGCGACGTTCGAGCAGCCGGCGTACGTCGTCGACCCACCAGGACGGGTGCCGTGGCTCCACCGCGACCCGGCTGCCCGACGGGAACGCGGCAAGGGTGCGGTCCAGCCGCTCGAGCTCGAGCCGCAGGTCCGGCGGCAGCTGCAGCAGCACCGCGCCGAGCTTGTCACCGAGGCCGGCCACGCGGTCCATCAGCCGGGTGACGGGTTCCTCCGGGTCCTTGAGCCGCTTGAGGTGGGTGAGGAAGCGGGATGCCTTGACGGTCAGGACGTAGTCGGGCGGCGTCCGGGCGGCCCAGGCCTGGAAGCGCTCCCGCGTCGGCAGCCGGTAGAAGGCGTTGTTGACCTCGACGGTCTGCCACTGCGCGGCGTGGTGCTCCAGCCACAGCCGCTGCGGCAGGTCCTGGGGGTAGAAGCGGCCGCGCCAGTCGTCGTACTGCCAGCCGGAGGTGCCGACGAGCACGGGCATGCGGCGGCTAGACTCAGCGGGACCGGGTCAGGACCGGCGAAGTCTCCAGCCGGGACAGGCCGTTCCACGCCAGATTGACCAGGGAGGCGGCGACCTCGTCGCGCCCGGTGGCGCGGTGGTCCAGCCACCACTGCCCGACCATCGCGACCTGGCCGACCAGCGCCTGGGAGTAGAGCCCCGCCAGCTGCGTGCGGAAGCCGCGGTTGAGCAGCTCGGCCGCGAGGATGTGCTCCACCCGACCGGCCACGTCGCTGAGGATGGTCGCGAAGCTGCCGCTGCCGCTGGGCACCGGTGACTCGCGCACCAGGATGCGGAAGCCGTCGCTGCGGTCCTCGACGTAAGTCAGCAGCGCCATCGTGGCCTGCTCCAGGAGCCCGCGCGGGGAGTCGGCCGACAGCGCACCGGTGAACGACTCGAGCAGCAGCGCGACCTCGGTCTCGACGACGGCGGCGTAGAGCCCGTCCTTGCCGCCGAAGTGCTCGTAGACGACCGGCTTGGAGACGCCGGCGCGGTGCGCGACCTCCTCCACCGAGGTGCCTTCGAAGCCGCGCTCGGCGAACAGCGCCCGGCCCACGGCCAGCAGCTGCTCGCGCCGCTGCGCACCGGTCATCCGCACGTGGGCACGTCGGCCGGCCTGGCCCGCCGCGGGGGAGACGGCGGTCAGCGGGCACCCACGAGCCGGCGGGCGTCGATCCGCTCCCGCTTGGGCCAGCGGACGTCGTAGACCCAGCCGAGCCTCTCCAGGCCGCGGATCAGCTCGGCGCTGGTGTCGACCTGATAGCGGTCGACGCCGTGCCGGGCGGCGGTCGGGTCGGCGTGGTGCAGGTTGTGCCACGACTCGCCCATGGAGATCAGCGCCAGCGGCCAGACGTTCGCCGACCGGTCGCGGGTCAGGAACGGGCGCGACCCGACGGCGTGGCAGATCGAGTTGATCGACCAGGTGACGTGGTGCAGCACGCCGATCCGGATGACGCTGGCCCAGAAGAAGGCGGTGAGCGCACCGCCGAGCGACATGGACCACAGGCCGCCGACGAGTGCCGGCAGCAGCAGCGACACCGTCACCCACAGCGGGAACAGGCGGCTGACACGGGCGATGTCACGGTCGGCGAGCAGGTCCGGCACGAACCGCTTCTGGTCGGTCTGCTCGACGTCGAACAGCCACCCGACGTGGGCGTGGTAGAGCCCCTTGCACAGCGAGCGGAAGTCCTCGCCGTAGCGCCACGGGGAGTGCGGGTCGCCCTCCCTGTCGCTGTAGGCGTGGTGGCGGCGGTGGTCGGCGACCCACCGGCAGGCCGGCCCCTCGATCGCCATCGAGCCGGCGACGGTGAGCGCGATCCGCAGCGGCCGCTTGGCCTTGAACGAGCCATGGGTGAGGTAGCGGTGGAAGCCGACGGTGATGCCGTGGCCGCTCACCGCGTAGAAGACCGCGCTGAGCACCACGTCGTGCCAGGACAGCCCGTGACCCCAGAGCACGAAGCCGCTCGCCACCACCGCCAGCAGCGGTACGACGATGAAGACCGCCAGCGCCACCTGCTCCCACCGGGCCCGGGACTCGGTGCTGGGCAGGTCCTGCAGCGGCCGGTCCCGGTCCTCGTCGTAGCGGATGGTGGTGACGGGTGCGTCGAGCACCTGCTCCGTGGTCGTGGTCAAGGCGTCTCCAGCGGCTCGGATTACACCACCGTAACCTACGCAGCCGTAGGTAGCCAGCGTCGCTCCCGCGGCACCGCCCCCGGTCATCTGGCAGCATGGGCCGCGAGGGGTCCTTCCGCCTTGGTGTAACTAGGCAGCACTGCTCCCTTTGGTGGAGTCGAGTCCAGGTTCGAATCCTGGGGGCGGAACGGTCGGGCTCGACCCGGCCTCGACCCGGCACAGCCGGCAGCGCCAGGGCCGGTAGCGTTGCCGCGCCGGAGCCCGGCAAGCCGTGCCCGCCTTCGCGAGGAGCCCAGACTTTGCCCGACGCGCCCCCGGCCGCCGTCGTCGTCCTCGCCGCGGGCGAGGGCCGCCGCATGCGGAGCGCGACGCCGAAGGTGCTGCACGGCCTGGCCGGCCGCAGCATGCTGGGGCACGTCGTGTCCGCGGCCCGCGCACTTGCTCCCGAGCACCTGCTCGTCGTCGTCGGCCACGGGCGTGACACGGTGACGAAGGCGCTGGCCGGCCAGGACCAGGAGGCGACGGCCGTCGTCCAGGAGCAGCAGCTCGGCACCGGGCACGCCGTACGCACCGCCCTGGAGTCGCTGCCACGCCTGGACGGAACCGTCGTCGTGGTGCCGGGCGACACGCCTCTGCTCACGCCAGCCACGTTGCGGGCACTGGTGCGGCTGCACGAGCAGGCCGGTGCCGCGACCACGCTGCTGACCGCGCGGGTGCCCGACCCGACCGGCTACGGCCGGGTCGTGCGCGACGACGGCGGAGCGGTGAGCAAGGTCGTCGAGCACAAGGACGCCGACCCGGACGTGCGTCGCATCGCCGAGGTCGCCACCAGCGTCTACGCCTTCGACGCGGCGGCGCTGCACGACGCGCTGCGGGACCTGCGCACCGACAACGTGCAGGGCGAGGAGTACCTCACCGACGTCGTCGGGCTGCACCGCGCCGCCGGGCGGGTCGTCCACGCGCACGTGCTGGAGGACGCGGAGGAGGCGATGGGCGTCAACGACCGGGTCCAGCTCGCCGCGGCGGCCAGGATGCTGCGCGACCGCATCGTGCGGCGGCATCTGCTGGCCGGTGTCGCCGTGCTCGACCCGCAGACGACCTGGATCGACATCGACGTCGTGCTGGAGGCCGACAGCGCCGTGCTGCCGGGCACCCAGCTGCACGGCTCCACCGTCGTACGCCGTGGTGCCCGGGTGGGGCCGGACACGACGCTCACCAGCTGCGAGGTGGGCGAGGACGCCAGCGTCGTACGCAGCCACTGCACTGACGCGGTCATCGGACCGTCAGCGAACGTCGGCCCGTTCAGCTACCTGCGCCCCGGCACCCGGCTCGACGCCGGAGCCAAGGTGGGCGCCTACGTCGAGGTGAAGAACAGCGAGGTCGGCCCGGGGAGCAAGGTGCCCCATCTGGCGTACGTCGGCGACGCGACGATCGGGGCGCGCAGCAACATCGGCGCGGGCACGATCTTCGTGAACTACGACGGGCGCGACAAGCACCGCAGCCGGGTGGGCGACGACGTCCGCGTGGGCAGCAACAACACGCTGGTTGCCCCGGTGACCGTGGCCGACGGCGCCTACACCGCGGGCGGCTCGACGATCACGCAGGACGTCCCCGAGCAGGCCCTCGGGGTAGGCCGGGCGCACCAGCGCAACATCCACGGCTGGGTCGCGCGCCGGCGCGGCCTCCAGACCGGACCACAGGCCGACCAGCAGGGGGAGCAGTCCGGATGAGCGGTCTCGAGATCCAGTCGCGCAAGAACCTGATGCTGTTCACCGGCCGCGCCTACCCCGAGCTCGCCTGGGAGGTCGGTGTCGAGCTCGGGGTGGAGCCCGTGCCGACCAGCGCCTACGAGTTCGCCAACGGCGAGATCTTCGTGCGGTTCGAGGAGTCGGTGCGCGGCTGCGACGCCTTCGTCCTGCAGAGCCACGCGCCGCCGATCAACACGTGGATCATGGAGCAGCTGCTCATGGTCGACGCGCTCAAGCGCGCCAGCGCCAAGCGGATCACCGTGGTCATGCCCTTCTACCCCTACTCCCGGCAGGACAAGAAGCACCGCGGCCGGGAGCCGATCAGCGCCAGGCTCGTGGCCGACCTGTTCCGGACCGCCGGCGCCGACCGGCTGATGGCGGTCGACCTGCACACCGCGCAGATCCAGGGCTTCTTCGACGGTCCGGTCGACCACCTGTTTGCGCTGCCCCTGCTGGCCCAGCACGTCGAGCAGCGCTGGTCCGGCAGCGACCTCGTCGTGGTCTCCCCGGACGCCGGCCGGGTGCGCGTCGCCGAGCGATGGACCGACCGGCTGGGCTGCGGGCTGGCGATCATCCACAAGCGGCGTGACCCGAACGTCCCGAACGAGGTGCGGGTGGGCGAGGTCGTGGGCCAGGTCCACGGCAAGATCTGCCTGATCGTCGACGACATGATCGACACCGGCGGCACCATCACCAAGGCGGCGGACCTGCTGTTCGAGAACGGCGCCGCCGACGTCGTGGTGGCCGCCACCCATGGCGTGCTCTCCGGGCTGGCGACCGACCGGCTCAAGAACAGCCGCGTCAGCGAGGTCATCCTCACCAACACGCTGCCCATCGACGACGAGCGCCGCTTCGACAAGCTGACTGTCCTCTCGATCGCGCCGCTCATCGGCCGGGCGATCACCCAGGTCTTCGAGGACGGGTCGGTGACCAGCCTGTTCGACGGCGCCGCCTGAGCCGCCCCGGACCGGGCCGGACGTCGACACCGGCGCTCCTCGGCCGCCGGGCCGGGCGGGCCTCCCGGTAGAGTCGGTCTGCGCGCGCTCGCGCACCAGCCCCGCAGCACCGCTTGAGGAGAGTTCCGTCGTGTCCGAGGTCCGCATGGCCGCTGAGAACCGCACCGAGTTCGGCAAGGGTGCGGCGCGTCGCGTGCGCCGGGCCAACAAGGTGCCCGCGGTGCTCTACGGGCACGGGGAGGACCCCCGCCACCTCTCGCTGCCGGGCCACGAGCTGATGCTCGCCCTCAAGCACGACGCCAACGTCCTGCTCGCCCTGCAGACCGACGACGGCGAGCAGCTGGCGCTGCCGAAGGTCGTCGTACGCGACCCGCTGAAGGGCTACCTCGAGCATGTCGACCTCGTCGCCGTACGCAAGGGCGAGAAGGTCAGCGTGGAGGTGCCGATCCACCTCGTCGGCGACGCCGCCCCCGAGACCCTGGTCGACCAGCAGACCATGACGCTCACCGTCGAGGCCGAGGCCACCAACCTGCCCGACCACCTCACCGTCAGCATCGAGGGGCTGTCGGCCGGCGGCTCGGTCACGGTCGGCGAGATGGAGCTCCCGCGGGGCACCACGTCGCTGCAGGCAGCCGACCACGTGGTCGTGCAGGGCCTCGCTGTCGTCTCCGAGGCGCAGCTGGAGAGCGAGCTGGCCGCGGCCGAGGAGGAGCTGGGTGCCGGTCAGGCGGGCGCCGAGGCGCTGGCCGCGGAGCAGGCCGAGGGCGTCGAGCAGCCCGCCGCGCCGGGGGCCGAGGGCGACTCGCCGGCGGCCGAGGGCAGCGAGTCCGACAAGACCGGCGAGGGCGACGTCACGGGCTCCGGGGCCTAGCCGGCCGCAGTCGCGGGGGCGGTCATGGCGGTCGGGTCCGACGAGGCCTGGCTCGTCGTGGGCCTGGGCAACCCGGGTCCGTCGTACGCCGGGAACCGGCACAATGCCGGGTTCCTGGTGCTGGACCTGCTCGCGGAGCGGGCCGGTGGCCGGTTCCGGGCCCACAAGGGCCGGGCGGACACGGTCGAGGGACGTCTCGCCGGCCGGCGCGTCGTGCTCGTCAAGCCGAAGTGCTACATGAACGAGAGCGGCGGCCCGGTCGCCTCGCTGCGGTCGTTCTTCAAGGTCCCCCTCGAGCGCGTGGTCGTCGTGCACGACGAGCTCGACCTGCCCTACGGCGCCGTCCGGCTCAAGCGCGGCGGCGGGGACAACGGGCACAACGGGCTGCGCTCGGTCACCTCCGCCCTCGGCTCCAGGGACTACCTGCGGGTGCGCTTCGGCATCGGCCGGCCGCCGGGCCGGCAGGACCCGGCCGACTTCGTGCTCAAGGACTTCTCGGCCGCCGAGCGCAAGGAGCTGCCCTTCCACGTCGACCGGGCCGCCGACGCGGCGCAGGCCCTGCTGACCGGGTCGCTCGAGCAGGCGCAGAACGCCTTCCACGCCGGGTTCTGACGCCCCGGACCGGTCCGGCACGGCCGCTCGCTGTCGGCGCCCCGACGTACGCTGGTCGGGTCCTCCACCCCCCGGCCACCGGCCGTGCGGGGCGCTCCGCGTTGTGCTGAAAGGCCCTCCTTGTCCCTCGCTGGCCTGCTCGACGTCGTCACCGGCGACCCCTCGCTCGCCCGTGCGCTGAGCGCACCGACCGCGCCCGAGCTCGACCTCACGGCGCCGGTCGGGCTGCGGCCCTTCGTGGTCGCCGGGCTGGCGGCGGCCGGCCGCACGGTGCTCGCCGTGACAGCCACCGGGCGGGAGGCCGAGGACCTCGTGCTCGCGCTCGGATCCCTGCTCGACCCGGACACGGTCGCGCTCTACCCCTCCTGGGAGACGCTGCCGCACGAGCGGCTCTCCCCCCGCGCCGACACTGTCGGCCGCCGCTTGGCCGTGCTGCGCCGGCTGGCCCACCCGTCGCCCGACGACCCCGCGACCGGCCCGCTCCGCGTCGTCGTCGCGCCCGTCCGCAGCCTGCTCCAGCCGCAGGTGCCCGGCCTGGGCGACCTCGAGCCGGTCCAGCTGGTGCAGGGCCAGGAGACCGTCCTCGACGACGTCGTACGCCGGCTCGTCGACATCTCCTACGCCCGGGTGGACCTGGTCGAGAAGCGCGGCGAGTTCGCCGTCCGCGGTGGGATCCTCGACGTCTTCCCGCCCACCGAGGAGCACCCGGTCCGGGTCGAGCTGTGGGGCGACACCGTCGAGGAGGTCCGCTTCTTCCAGGTGGCCGACCAGCGCTCGCTACCTGCCGTCTCCCCGCACGGGCTGTGGGCCCCGCCGTGCCGCGAGCTGCTGCTGACCCCGCAGGTCCGGGCCAGGGCGCGTGCGCTTGCCGGGCAGCACCCCGAGCTGATCGACATCCTGGGCCGGATCGCGGACGGCACGCCGGTGGAGGGGATGGAGGCGCTGGCGCCCGTGCTCGTCGACGAGCTCGAGCTGCTCGTCGACGTGCTGCCCGGCGACACCTCGATCGTCGTGTGCGACCCGGAGCGGGTGCGCACCCGCGCCCACGACCTGGTGCGCACCAGCCAGGAGTTCCTGCTGGCGTCCTGGGCGACGGCGGCGGTCGGAGGAGTCGCGCCGATCGACCTCGGCGCCGCGGCGTACCGCACGCTGCCGGACGTCCGCGAGCACGCCCGCGGCAGCGGCGTCCCCTGGTGGACGCTCAGCCTGTTCACCTCCGACGAGGAGCTCGAGGACGACAGCGTCGTGCTGCCGGCCCGGCAGGCCCCGGCCTACCGCGGGGAGCTCGCTCGGGCGGTGCAGGACATCTCCGGCTGGCTCGGCGCGGGCTGGCGGGTCGTCCTCACCACCGAGGGGCACGGACCGGCCGAGCGGCTGGTCGAGGTGCTCCGGGGGGAGGACGTCGGGGCCCGCCTGGACCTCTCCCTCCCCACCCCGCCCGAGCCCGGGGTCGCCCACGTCACCACCGGCTGCCTCGAGACCGGCTTCGTCAGCGATCTGCTCCGCACCGCGGTGCTCACCGAGACCGACCTGACCGGCGCGCGCGGCGCCTCCAGCAAGGACCCGTCCAAGCGGATGCCGAGCCGCCGCCGCAACGCCGTCGACCCGCTGCAGCTGCGGCCGGGCGACCTGGTCGTGCACGAGCAGCACGGCGTCGGCCGCTACCTGGAGATGGTGCAGCGCACCGTGCACGGCGCCACCCGGGAGTACCTCATCCTGGAGTACGGCTCCTCGCGCCGGGGCCAGCCCGGTGACCGCCTGTTCGTGCCCACCGACCAGCTCGAGCAGGTGACCCGCTACGTCGGCGGCGAGGCGCCCACCCTCGACCGGCTCGGTGGTGGCGACTGGGCCAAGCGCAAGGGCCGCGCCCGCAAGGCCGTCAAGGAGATCGCCGCCGGCCTGATCCGGCTCTACAGCGCCCGGATGGCCTCACCCGGCCACGCCTTCAGCCCCGACACGCCGTGGCAGCGCGAGCTGGAGGACGCCTTCCCCTACGTCGAGACCCCCGACCAGCTCGAGGCCATCGGCGAGGTCAAGGCCGACATGGAGAAGTCGGTGCCGATGGACCGCGTCATCTGCGGCGACGTCGGCTACGGCAAGACCGAGATCGCCGTACGCGCCGCGTTCAAGGCCGTCCAGGACGGCAAGCAGGTCGCCGTCCTGGTGCCGACCACGCTGCTCGTGCAGCAGCACTACAACACCTTCAGGGACCGGTTCGCGCAGTTCCCGGTCACCGTGCGGGCGAGCAGCCGCTTCAACTCCGACCGGGAGCAGCAGGAAGTCATGGACGGCGTGCACGAGGGCACCGTCGACGTGGTCATCGGCACCCACCGCCTGCTCTCGGACGCCGTGCGCTTCAAGGACCTCGGCCTCGTGGTCGTCGACGAGGAGCAGCGCTTCGGCGTGGAGCACAAGGAGTTCCTCAAGCAGATGCGCACCGCGGTGGACGTGCTGACCATGAGCGCGACGCCGATCCCGCGCACGCTGGAGATGTCGCTGACCGGCATCCGGGAGATGTCCACGATCCTGACCCCACCGGAGGAACGGCACCCGGTCCTCACCTTCGTCGGGCCGTACGACGACAAGCAGGTGGCGGCGGCGATCCGGCGCGAGCTGCTGCGCGAGGGACAGGTCTTCTTCCTGCACAACCGGGTCGAGTCGATCGACCGTACGGCGACGCGGCTGCGCGAGCTGGTGCCCGAGGCCCGGATCGCCGTCGGCCACGGGCAGATGCACGAGGACGCCCTCGAGCACGTGATGATCGGCTTCTGGGACAAGGAGTACGACGTCCTCGTCTGCACGACGATCGTGGAGAGCGGGCTGGACATCCCCAACGCCAACACCCTGATCGTCGAGCGGGCCGACGCCTTCGGACTGTCGCAGCTGCACCAGATCCGCGGTCGGGTGGGTCGCGGCCGCGAACGCGCCTACGCCTACTTCACCTATCCGCCGGAGCGGCCGCTGACCGAGCTGGCCTACGACCGGCTGGCCACGATCGCGCAGAACACCGAGATCGGTGCCGGCATGGCGGTCGCGATGAAGGACCTGGAGATCCGCGGCGCCGGCAACCTGCTCGGTGGCGAGCAGTCCGGTCACATCGCGAGCGTCGGCTTCGACCTCTACATGCGCCTGGTGGGGGAGGCGGTCACCGACTTCAAGCGGGGTGGCGCTGCCGCTGGGGAGGACGAGCCGGTGCGCGAGACCAAGGTCGACCTGCCCGTCGACGCCCACCTGCCGCACGGCTACATCCCCGGGGAGCGGCTGCGGCTGGAGGCCTACCGCCGGCTCGCGCAGGCCTCCGACGAGGCGGCGCTGACCGCGGTGCGCGAGGAGCTCACCGACCGCTACGGCCCGCTGCCGACCGCTGTCGAGCACCTGCTGTCCGTCGCGTCGTTCCGCCTGCACGCGCAGCGGTACGGCCTGACCGAGGTGACGCTGCAGGGCAGCTCGGTGCGCTTCGCGCCGATGCGGCTGCGTGAGTCGCAGACCATGAGGCTGCAGCGGCTGTACCCCCGCACCGTGGTCAAGGCGACCGTCGACACCGTCCTGGTGCCCCGGCCGACCACCGGTCGCATCGGCGGTGAGCCGCTGCGCGACACCGCCCTGCTGGCGTGGGCCGGCGGGCTGCTCGACGCCGTGCTCGGGGAGTCGATCGTGGCCGGCGCCGCCGCGAGCGCGGCGGGCTGACACCGTGGCACCCTGGACCCGCACCTGCCCCTCCGGAAGGACCCGCACCTCGTGACCCGCACCTCCCGTCGGCGCCTGCGCGCCTGCGCCGCGGCCGGCCTCGCCGCGTTCGTCCTCACCGGCTGCGGCGGCCAGCCGCTGCGCGCCGGGGCGGCGGCGCTCATCGGCACTGACCGCATCAGCGACGGGCAGCTCGAGCAGGTCGTGTCGCGTGGCCTCGCCGACCCGCAGGCGCAGCAGTCGGTCGGCCAGGACCGCGCCAACTACCAGCGGCAGTCGCTGTCGCGACTGATCCAGCACCGGCTGCTGGAGGAGGCGGCGCGGCGCCAGGGCGTCACGGTGAGCGAGGGCCAGGTCGACCAGCAGCTGGCGATCTACGCGCAGCAGGCCGGAGGGCTGGACCAGCTCGAGCAGCAGGGCGTGCAGAACGGCATCGCCAAGCAGGACCTGCGTGGCTTCGTGCGCGACGTGGTCCTCACCCAGCAGTTCGCGGACCGCCTGACCGCCGACATCCCGGTGCCCGACGCGACCCTGCGCCAGCTCTACGCCAAGGGCAGCGCGATGTACGACCAGGTGCACACCCAGCACATCCTCGTCCGGACGGCGGCGCTGGCGCAGTCGCTGCTCAAGCAGGTCAAGGCCAAACCGAGCTCGTTCGCGGCGCTGGCCGCCAAGAACTCCATTGACACCAGCAACAAGGACAAGGGTGGCGACCTGGGGCTGGTCGGACGCGGCTCGTTCGTCAAGGCGTTCGACCAGGCGGTCTTCGCGGCCAAGCAGGGTGACTACCTCGTCGTCCGGACGCAGTTCGGCTTCCACGTCGTGCACGTGCTGGAGCGCCGGACGATCACACTCGCCCAGGCCACACCCGAGCTGCGCCGCCAAGCGCTGTCCATGCAGCGCAAGCAGAAGGTGCAGGAGACGCTGCGCGGTACGGCGCAGAAGCTCGGTGTGATCGTCAACCCGCGCTTCGGCCGGTGGGACCCTGCGGCCGGCAGCGTGGTCGCCACGCCGGTCGGCCCAGGCAGCGTCAGCAGCCCGCAGCCGACCCCGGGCGGTGGGGGCGGCGGCCAGAACCCCGGCGGCCAGAACCCCGGCGGCCAGCCACCAACCCCGTGACCGGTCGGGTCGTCCTGGTCGCGACGTCCCCGCGCATCCCGCCCGGCCTGCTGTCGTGGCCGGCCTGGCAGGCACTGCGCAGCGGACCGGTGCTCGTCGGTGACGCCGGGCACCCGCAGCTGGCGTTCCTGCGCGACGCCGGGGTCGACGTCGCGGTGCTGACACGCGCCGCGGGCGCGGCCTCCGGCGACCGCGAACTGGCCGCGCGCCTGCACGAGCGGGCGCGCAAGGATCAGCGCGTGGTCTGGCTGTCCGCCGGGACCGCCGACGACGCCCTGGTCCGTGCCCTCGGTGAGCTGGTCAGCCGCTCCCGCGAGGTCGCGCTCGAGGTTGTCTACGGCTCCTACGACCCGGCGGGCGCCCGGCTGCTCGACGTCGTCGCGGTGATGGACCGGCTGCGCAGCCCCGGCGGCTGCCCCTGGGACGCGGCGCAGAGCCACACGTCCCTCATGCCCTACCTGCTGGAGGAGTCCTACGAGGCCTACCAGGCGCTGGAGGACGGCGACCTGACGGCGCTGCGCGAGGAGCTCGGCGACGTGCTGCTGCAGGTCGCCTTCCACGCCCGGCTGGCAGAGGAGCTGCCGGCGGACCGACGCTGGTCGCTCGACGACGTCGCGGGGGACCTGGTCGACAAGCTCGTACGCCGCCACCCGCACGTGTTCGCCGGCGCCTCCCCCGACGATCTGGACGGCAGCTGGGAGGCGGTCAAGGCCGCCGAGAAGGGGCGCGCCTCGGTGACCGACGGCGTGCCGCTCGCGCAGCCGGCCCTCGCGCTGGCCGCCAAGCTGCAGCGGCGCGCGCGCCGGCTGGGGGTCCCGCTTCCGGCGTACGACGGACCGGGCGGGCAGCTCTGGGACGTCGTCGCGCGCTGCGCCGAGCAGGGGGTGGACCCGGAGGCGGCGCTGCGCATGACGGCCCGCGCGTTCAGGGACCGGCTGGCGACCGTGGAGGGGCAGCTGCTGGCTGCCGGCCGCGACGCGACGGGGCTGACCGGCGAGCAGTGGCAGGCCGCCTGGAGCGGGCCGGCGCCGTGAGGCTGCTGGGCACCGTCGTACGACTGCAGGTGCAGCGCTCACGCCTCAAGCCGGGGCCGCGCGGCGCCCGCCGCTACGACCCCTCGCCGCTGCTCGAGGTGGACGCCCTCGAGCTCGGCCCGCGCGGTGCGTGGGGCCTGACGTCGCAGGGCCGGGTGCTGGACGTGCACCACGCCGAGCACCCCGACAGCCGCAACCGCCGCCTGGCCAACGGCCTCTCGCTGCTGCCCCGGGCCCACTACTGCCAGCTCCGAACGCGGTACGGCGGCCACCTGGTCGACGGGATCGCGGGCGAGAACGTCCTGCTCGACACCGACGGGCCGATGACCGCGGACGACCTCGACGCGACGCTGCTGCTGGAGGTCGACGGCGGGACGGTGGAGGTGACCGGCGCGGCGGCCGCGCCGCCGTGCGTGGAGTTCAGCCGGTTCGCCCTCGGCCGGGACGACCTGGAGGTCGACGACGAGGTGCGGGCCGCGCTCGACCACCTCGACCATGGGGAGCGCGGCTTCTACCTCAGCGTCTGCTCGCCCGGCGTGCTGCGCCCGGGCGCCGCCCTGCTGCGACCCTGACGGCCGCCTCGCCGGATGGGCCGCGCCCTCGCCGGGCAGGGTGCGGGCCATGGACGCAACCTTCCGCGAGGTCGCCGAGGCGACCGTCGACGACCTGCTGCGGCTACGGCCCGAACTGGCCACCGACCTGGGCGAGCACGCCCACGACGACCGGCTCGACGACCTCTCACCGGCTGCGCTGGCGGGCGAGCGGCAGCTGCTCGCCGGGAGACGCGACGAACTCGACAGCCTCGACCTCGACGCCCTCGACGCGCAGGAGGCGGTGGACGCCGACATCCTGCGCTCCGGCCTGGACCAGCGGATCTTCGCACTCGAGGTGCTGCAGGAGACCACCTGGAACCCGCTGGTGTGGCTGCCGGGGGAGGCCCTGCACCCGCTGTTGGCGCGCGCCACTGTGCCGCTGCCGGACCGGCTGCGCGCGCTCGCGGCTCGGCTGGCTCAGGTGCCGGACCGGCTGCTGCTGGCCCGGTCCTCGCTCGGTCCGATGCCGCGCATCCACGTCGAGACGGCGCTGAGTCGGCTGCCCGGCGTCGCCGCACTCGTGCGCGACGAGGTGTCCCGGCTGGCGGTCGGAGACGCCGGGTTCGCCGCGGTCCTCGCCCCGCCGCAGGACGCCGCCCTCACCGCGCTCGGCGGCTTCCGCGAGTGGCTGCTCGAGCAGCTCCCGCTGGCCGACCGGGACCCGCGGCTCGGACCGGAGGTGTTCGCCGCCAAGCTCCACCTCACGCTCGACGCCGACCTCGCCGCGGGCGACGTGGTGCGGCTGGCCCGCGAGCACCTCGAGGAGGTCAGCGCCGAGCTGGTCCGCACGGTCCGCGAATGGACCGGCAGCGACGACGTGCGGGCAGCGCTCGACCGGGTGGCAGCCGAGGCGCCGGACGACGCGGGCATCGTCGCGCTGGCTGGCCGGACGCTGGCCGAGACCACCGAGGCCGTACGCCGGAGCGGGATGCTCGGGCTGCCGGACCAGGAGTGCGTCGTACAGGTGATGCCGGAGTTCCGGCGGGGGGTCGCGGTCGCCTACTGCGACGCCCCGGGGCCGCTCGAGCAGGGCGGCGAGACCTTCTTCGCGATCAGCCCCGCCCCGGTGGACTGGCCGGCCGAACGTGTCGCGTCCTTGTACCGCGAGTACAACACCGCGATGGTCACCAACCTCACGGTGCACGAGGCCATGCCCGGCCACGTCACGCAGCTGGCGCTAGCCCGCCGCTTCCGCGGCAGCACCCGAGTGCGCCAGGTGCTGGCGAGCGGCTCGTTCGTGGAGGGCTGGGCGGTGCACGCCGAGCGGCTGATGGCCGAGACCGGGCACGGCGGCGTCCCCGTGCGGCTGCAGCAGCTCAAGATGCAGCTGCGCATGACGCTGAACGCCCTGCTCGACGCCGGGGTCCACTCAGGCGGCATGGGCGAGGGCGAGGCGCTGGCGCTGATGACCGACGTCGGGTTCCAGGAGGAGGCGGAGGCGGCCGGCAAGTGGCGGCGGGCGCTGCTGACCAGCGCCCAGCTGTCGACGTACTTCGTCGGCTGGGCCGAGCTCGACCCGGTGCTGCGCGGACGGACGACGTACGACGACGTGCTCGCCCACGGCTCGCCACCGCCGCGTCACCTCCCCGCCCTGCTCGCCACCCCTGACTCTTCCTGACCTCCCCGCGACGATCTTCGCCTCCGACCCGCAGCGATCTCTGTGCTGAGCGTGGGCCGGCGCACTAGGGCGAAGATCGTTCTCGCAGCGGGAGCGGGGAGCGGGGAGCAGGGAGCGGGGAGCAGGGAGCGGGGAGCAGGGGCGGACGGGTGCCCGACCGCGCGGCGCGGCGGCGGGGGCCCGACCCGCCGGTAGGGTCGCTGGGCCCGCGTCCCCCAGCCAGCAGGAGCATCGTGCCCGCCATCGAGGCCGTCGGGGCCCGCGAGATCCTCGACTCGCGCGGCAACCCCACTGTCGAGGTCGAGGTCGCGCTCGACGACGGGACGCTGGCCCGCGCCGCGGTGCCGAGCGGCGCGAGCACCGGCGCCTACGAGGCGGTCGAGCTGCGCGACGGGGGCGACCGCTACGGCGGCAAGGGCGTAGGCAAGGCGGTCGATGCGGTGCTCGACACCATCGGGCCCGAGCTGATCGGCCGGGAGGCCGGCGAGCAGCGCCTCGTCGACCAGGCGCTGCTCGACCTCGACGGCTCGGCCGACAAGGGCCGGCTGGGCGCCAACGCCCTGCTCGGTGTCAGCCTCGCCGTCGCCAAGGCCGCCGCGGAGTCGCACGGGCTGCCGCTGTTCCGCTACGTCGGCGGTCCCAACGCCCACGTGCTGCCCGTCCCGATGTTCAACATCCTCAACGGCGGCGCGCACGCCGACACCAACGTCGACGTGCAGGAGTTCATGATCGCTCCTATCGGCGCACCGACGTACGCCGAGGCGCTGCGCTGGGGCGCGGAGGTCTACCACGCGCTGAAGTCGGTGCTCAAAGACCGCGGTCTGACCACCAGCGTGGGTGACGAGGGCGGCTTCGCGCCCGACCTGCCGAGCAACCGCGACGCCCTCGACCTCATCGTCGAGGCCGTCTCGCAGGTCGGCCTCACGGCGGGGCGCGACGTCGCCCTCGCGCTGGACGTCGCCGCGACCGAGTTCTACGGCGAGGACGGCTACCGCTTCGAGGGCTCCGCGCGCAGCGCCGACGACATGACGGCGTACTACGAGGAGCTGGTCGCGTCCTACCCCATCGTGTCGGTCGAGGACCCGCTGTCGGAGGGCGACTGGGACGGCTGGGCCCGGCTGACCGCCGTGCTCGGCGGCCGCGTGCAGCTGGTGGGCGACGACCTGTTCGTGACCAACCCGCAGCGGCTGGCCGACGGCATCAACCGCGGCTGCGCCAACGCCCTGCTGGTCAAGGTCAACCAGATCGGCACCCTCACCGAGACCCTCGACGCGGTCGAGCTGGCCCACCGCAACGGCTACCGCTGCATGATGAGCCACCGCTCCGGGGAGACCGAGGACACCACGATCGCCGACCTGGCCGTCGCCACCGGCTGCGGGCAGATCAAGGCGGGCGCACCGGCCAGGTCCGAGCGGGTCGCGAAGTACAACCAGCTGCTGCGCCTGGAGGAGGAGCTGGACGACGCGGCGCGCTACGCCGGCGCCGGCGCCTTCCCCCGCTTCACGCCCGCCGAGGGCACCCTGTAGGCCGTGGCTGCCTCCCGCCGTCCCGAGCCGGGCCGCCGTGGCGCCGCCCGCACGGTCACCCGCGGGGGCACGCGCGTGCAGCGCCGCTCTGCCGTGCCCGAGCACCCGGCCTCCCCCCGCGTCGTGCCGGCCGGCCGGGCCACGCCGACGAAGGCGACCAGGAGGACCGATCCCGCGCGGACCGGCGCGACGGGCCTGACCACCCGCGCCGCGGTGCTGGGGCTCGTGGTCTGCGCGATGGTCGTGAGCGCGGCGCTGCCGCTGCGGGAGTACCTCGCGCAGCGCGGCGCCATCGCCAAAGCAGTGGCGACCCAGCGCACCCAGGAGCAGCAGGTGCGGGCACTGGAGGCCGAGAAGCAGCGGCTGCAGGACCCGGCGTACATCGCCTCGGAGGCACGCCGCCGGCTGCACTTCGTCCTTCCGGGCGAGACCGCCTACATCCTGGTGCCGCCCTCGGCCGGGCCGGCGCCGCGGCGCAGCCGGGACGCCCGGGCCGAGTTGCCGGCCGGTCCGGAGGCGCCCTGGTACTCCCAGCTCTACGACAGCGTGCGTGCCGCGGACAGCCCGGCGCCGGGCGGATGAGCGAGCCGCTACGTCCCGGCGACCGCGAGGCGGTGGCCCGCCAGCTCGGCCGGCCCCCGCGGGCGATGCGCGCTGTGGCTCACCGCTGCCGCTGCGGCCTGCCGGACGTGGTCGAGACCAGCCCCCGGCTCGAGGACGGCACGCCGTTCCCGACCCTGTACTACCTGACCTGTCCCCGCGCGGCCTCCGCGATCGGTCGCCTGGAGTCCGACGGCCTGATGCGGCGGATGACCGATCGGCTCCGCGAGGAACCGGAGCTGGCTGCCCGCTACGTCGCGGCGGCGCAGGACTACCTCCGGCGGCGCGACGCCCTCGGGGTGCTGCCCGAGGCGCCCGCGCAGGGCGGAATGCCGGACCGGGTGAAGTGCCTGCACGTGCTGGTCGCGCACGCCCTGGCAGTCGGGCCAGGCGTCAACCCGTTCGGCGACGAGGCACTGAAGCTGCTGCCGGACTGGGCTGCGCGTGGTCCTTGCGTGGCCTCGGACGGAGCGGCGTGACCCGGGTCGCCGCGGTGGACTGCGGCACCAACTCCGTGCGCCTGCTCGTCACCGACGTCGAGGGCAGCCACAAGCAGGACGTGCACCGCGAGACCCGCATCGTCCGGCTCGGCCAGGGGGTCGACGGCACCGGCGAGCTCGCGCCCGATGCGGTCAAGCGCACCCGAGAGGCGCTGTCGGCGTACGCCCGGACCTGTGACCGGCTGCACGTCGAGGCGACCCGGATGGTCGCCACCAGCGCGACCCGCGACGCCCGCAACCGCGGCGACTTCGTGCGCATGGTGGTCGAGGTGCTCGGGGTGGAGCCGGAGGTGGTCAGCGGCGACGAGGAGGCCGCGCTGTCCTTCGACGGTGCGACCCGCGACCTCGACCCCGCCGACGCACCGTTCCTGGTGATGGACATCGGCGGCGGCTCGACCGAGCTGGTCCTCGGCTCGACGTCGGTCGAGGCGGCCCGGTCGGTCGACGTCGGCTGCGTGCGGCTCACCGAGCGCCACCTGACGAGTGACCCGCCGACCGCGGCGCAGGTCGCGGCGGCGGTTGCGGACCTCGACGCCGCGGTGGCGCTGGTCCGCGCCGTGGTGCCGGTGGAGCGGGCCCGCACCGCGGTGGGCCTCGCCGGCTCGGTCACCACTGTCGCGGCAATCGCGCTCGGACTCCAGGAGTACGACGCGAAGCGGATCCACGGGACCCGGTTGCCGGCGGCCCGGGTCCAGGAGGTGACCACGCTGCTGCTGCGCTCCGCCCACGCCGAACGGGCCGCGATGCCGGTCATGCATCCCGGCCGGGTCGACGTGATCGGTGCGGGGGCTCTCGTGCTCGCCACCCTCATGGACCGGCTCGCACTTGCCGAGGTGCTCGTGAGCGAGGCCGACATCCTCGACGGGATCGCCTGGAGCTGCGCCCCCGCGTCGACGAAAGGACCGACATGAGCAAGGCGGACTGGGTCAGCGCGGTGCGGCGGGTGGACAAGCCGTGGGGGCACGAGGAGGTCTTCGCGCACGTCGAGGGCCGGTTCTGCGGCAAGGCCATCCACGTGACGCGGGGGCACGCGCTGTCGCTGCAGTACCACGAGCGAAAGGAGGAGATCATCGCCGTCTTCACCGGCCGGCTGCGCGTCGAGGTCGGTGCCCACGAGTCCGAGCTGGAGGAGTTCGAGCTGGCGCCGGGCGAGAGCGTGCACCTGCGACCGGGGGTGCGCCACCGGGTCACCGCACTGGAGGACACGGTGATGCTGGAGGCGAGCACGACCGAGCTGGAGGACGTCGTACGGCTCGAGGACCGGTACGGCCGGCAGGGCACCAACGCGCCCTAGCCAGGGCCTCCTGGGAGCATCGCCGGGTGGTGATGCGCCCGGGCAGCGGCCTGCCGACCGACCACGCCGGTCCGCGCACGCCGGTCGCGCACTCCGCGGCCGACGTCGAGCGGCTCGCGGCCGGCGCGGCCAATCTGGCCCAGCTGGACGGCCGGTCGTCGGTGTGCCGGGCCTGCCCGCGGCTGGTCACCTGGCGGGAGGACGTCGCCGAGGTCAAGCGCGCGTCGTACGCCGGAGAGCAGTACTGGGGCCGCCCCGTCACGGGCTTCGGCCCCGCGCGGCCGCGCATCGTCGTGATGGGGCTGGCGCCGGCGGCGCACGGCGGCAACCGCACGGGGCGCATCTTCACCGGCGACCGCAGCGGCGACTGGCTCTACGCCGCGCTGCACCGCGCCGGCCTGGCGAGACAGCCGACAAGCACCACGGCGTACGACGGGCAGGAGCTGCCGCACACGCGGCTCACCCTGCCGGTGCGCTGCGCCCCGCCGGGAAACCGCCCGACTCCCTCGGAGCGCGACACCTGCGGGCCGTGGTTGGCGCACGAGCTGCGCTTCCTGCTGCCCACGACGCGGGCCGTGGTCGTGCTGGGCGGCTTCGGCTGGGCGGCGGCCTTCCCCGCGCTGCGGGCCGCCGGTGTGGCGGTGCCGCCGCGGCTGCCGGCGTTCGGGCACGGCGTCGAGGTGCCCCTGGACGGTGGCCGCACCGTGCTCGCCTGCTACCACGTGAGCCAGCAGAACACCTTCACCGGCCGACTGACCGAGGTGATGCTCGACGCGGTTTTCGCACGGGCAAAGCGCTTGGCGGGGCTGGACTGATCCGAGCGCTGGGCCTCGCCTCGGGGCCGGGTTCCGCCGCCGTTCTCCGCGTCGGCAGTCACGATCAGTGTCTGTAGCACCCCAACGGGTGAAACTCTTGGGGAGGATGAGCGCTTCTGCCCGGAATGTCGGAATAATGAGGGTGGTGTGAACAGCCGGGTATCCATAAGGTCAGCAGCACTGAGCCGGATGGCGCAATCACGCGGGGACCAGATGGGGGGCGGACATGTTCTCGACGAAGTGGCCGTAACCCGCTGACGCGAGCAAGACCCAGCCTGTCCAGGGGCTGGGACTGGGTGGTGCTACACCCGGTCCCAGCCCCTGGAACATTTCCGGGGCTGTTCCCGGTCGAGCTGAGGACCAAACGGTCGGCGTAGCAGATCTGGATGTCCAGATCAGCGTCGGGCGGTTTCCCGCTTGCGCAGCCAGGCCGCCATGTCCAGTGCCGCCATCGGACGCCCGTGCAGGTAGCCCTGCACCTCGTCGACACCGAGCTGTGCCAGCAGAGCGTCCTGCTCCTCGTGCTCGACTCCCTCGGCGACCACCCGCAGGCCGAGCGTGTGCGCGATGTCGACCACTGCGCGGATCACGGCCCGGTCGGCCGACTCCGAGACCAGGCCGTCGACGAAGCCCTTGTCGATCTTCACCTCGTCGACCGGCAGCCCCTTGAGGTAGGTCAACGACGAGTAGCCGGTGCCGAAGTCGTCGACGGAGATCTTGACGCCGAGCGAGCGGAGCTCGCCCATCCGCTCGCTGGCGAGCCCCGGGTCCGCGACCACGACACCTTCGGTGAGCTCCAAGGTGAGCAGCTCCGGACTGATGCCGACCGAGGTGAGGATCGCGGCGACCTCGGTGACGAAGGCCTGGTCGAGCACGGTGTCGGCGCTGACGTTGACGGCGACGCCGGCCCCGGGCGCCCGCCGCTGCCAGCCCTTGCAGGCGGTCAGCGCCTGGCGCAGGACCGTGCTGGTGAGTGGACCCATCAGACCTGACGCCTCGGCGAGCGGGATGAACTCGTCGGGTCGGATCGCACCCAGGGCAGGGTGGGTCCAGCGGGCGAGCGCCTCGACGCCGGTCACCCGGCCGGTTCCCACCTCGATCTTGGGCTGGAATGCCAGTCCGATGGCGCCGGAGGCGAGCCCCTCACGGAGGGCGGTGACGACGGCGAGACGGCGCTGCCCCTCGACCTCGTAGGCCGGTTCCCACAGGACCGGACCACCGTGCACGTGCCGCGCGCCGTACATGGCCGTCTCGGCCCGCCGCATCAGCGTGGCGGCGTCAGTGCCGTGCTCCGGCGCGCGCACGCAACCCACGGAGAGCCGGACGTGGGTGCCGACGGCGCCGAGCTGGGCCCCACCCTCGACCTGGGCCCGGATGCCCAGCCCGAACATCTCTGGGTCGCCACCGGAGGTGCTGACGGGCACTGCTACGGCGAAGCGGCCGCCACCGATGCGTCCGACGAGGGCGTCCGGGCTGGTGACCGTCAAGCGGCGGGTCACCTCGAGCAGCAGGTCGTCGCCGACCTCGTGGCCGAGGGTGTCATTCACCTCCCGGAACGAGTCGACCGCGACGGCCGCCACCAGGACGCCGTGCGGCGAGTTCTCGATCATGTCGTTCAGCCGGGAGCAGGCCTCGACCAGGTTGGGCAGTCCGGTGAGGGGGTCGAGCGTCGCCGCCCGGCCGAGGTCGGCCAGGAGCTGACCACGCTCCAGCGCGGTGGCCAGCTCGGTCGCCACCGTCTCGAGCAGGCGCAGGTCCCCCATGTCGAAGTCCCGCACGTCCCCCAGCCGCTCCGTCACAGTGAGAATGCCAACGAGGCCCCTGCTGCCGACGAGCGGTGTCGCCATGCGGTCGGCGTCGACGGACGTGCGGCCTTGCATCGCGGCAGCGCGCGCTGGTTCATTCTCTTCTGTGAGCGCTGAATAGAGCTCTGTGTCCGGCTCCGGATCGTCCGGGTCCCGTGCGTGCAGATACCGCCAACAGCCAGCAGAGCTGTCACAAATGGCCACTGTGAGGAATCGGGCATGAAGGAGTGCGCGGATGGTGTCCACAACTGCAGTCGATGACGGGTCGTCGACCGTCATGGGTCCCAGGTCTTTGACAAAGGCATAGAGATCCGAGATCGACTGCTGCTGCGCGGAGAGCCGGCGGTACCCGCGGTAGGCCACGGTCAGCAAACCTGCCAGAGCGGCTATGACCAGGATCGTGAGCGGCTCCGTCCAGACTGAGGTCACGGCCATGATCGCCAGGCAAGTGAATACGAGCGTGGTAGCTGCTGATGCGACTAGCGGCGGGAGCATCTGCGCGCGATGAACGACAACTCCTAGCCAGTGCATAACGGCCGTCATCGCAAGCTGCCCGATCGCCTCACCTATGAGTAGCCCCACGAAGAGGGCGAGCCAGAGCCTGTAGTCGGGGGTGTCGCCCAGCCCGGCTAGGGAAAGTACGAGCAGCGCTGAACCGGCCTCAAGCACCGCGACTGACACATTGAAGAGCAATTTGAGCGGCTGCTGACGTCGCAAGACCACTGAGTCGAAAATGACGGCCAGTACGAACGCAAGGACGACGAACCACGGGGCCACGAATACGACGCCCACAGCGAGCGGCAGCTCCGAGAATGCAACGCTACGCGCCTCCCGTCGAAACTCGAAGTCGATGCTCAGGTTCGAGGCGATCACGAAAGCCGGGATCAGCACCCACCAAGGCGGACTGAAGGGGGCGTGAAGACCAAGGCCACGGGTGGCAGCTACGGCGGTGCCGGCGACGCCGAGCGACGCGAGCAGGACGGACAGCAGCGCGATCAGGGCGCTGGCGCGCCGGCTGATCGCTGCGTTGGTCCCCTTGGTGCTCATCCTTGGCTCTCTCGGCCGGCATTTGCCCGCTCTTGAGCAGGATCCTTCCTCTCCGGCGACAGAAGCATCACCAGGGGGAGGACAAGCAGGCCGACCACTCCAGTCAGGGTGATCACTGTGCGCGGGTCGAGCTCGTCGGCCGCGGCGCCGACGACGAGCAGCACGATGCCCTGCACGGCCATCAGGCAGGTGCCCGCGACGCCGTACGCCCGACCGCGAAGCTCAGGTGGCGTGGAGCTGACGTACTCCGCGCTGGCCACGAGCTGAAGAGCGTTGCCGGCGCCGGCCAGCACCCACACGGCGCCGATCAGGAACGGGTTGCGCAGGACCACGGTCAGCAGCAGGGGGGCGCTGCCGAGGAGTGCGAGCAGGGGCAGCAGCCTGAGCCGCCGGGACGGCTCCACCCGGAGCACGACGACGCTGCCGAGCAGGAAGCCGGCGGGGATCGTCGCGGTCAGTGCGCCCACCGCGACCGAACCGCGCCCGAGCGAGGACGCGACGGCGACGGCGAGCCCCTCCGCCGGGATCGCGACGGCCGTGCTGAGCAGGGCGTAGGCCAGCAGCCACCGCAGCCGCGGGTTGCCGGCGACCGCCCGGACGCCCTCGACCGTCTCCCTCAGCAGCGAGGTCCTGCCGTCCCGCTCTGTCCTCGCCCCGGCCGGCACCATCAGGAGCAGGACAGCGGCCGAGACGACGAAGGTGGCGGCGTCCACCAGCAGCGCGCCGCGGTAGCTGACGGCAGCGACCAGCGCGCCACCGACCAGGAACCCGGCGACCTGCCCGCCCTGGAAGGCGCCGTTCATGAGGGCATTGCCGACGACGTAGCGGTCGCCCGGCAGCAGGTCGGGCAGCAGGGCACTTCGGGCGCTGTCGAACGGGGGCGCCAGGAAGCCGGTGAGCACCAGCAGCGCGAAGACCACGACCAACGGAAGGCCGGGCATGGCGAGCAGCACCACGAGGCCGGCGCGCGCCACGTCGGAGACGACCATCACCGTTCGCCGGGGATAGCGGTCGGCGAAGGCGGACAGCGGCGTGCCGCCGACCAGCCAGGTCAGATAGGAGCAGGCGTAGGTCGCGGACGCCGCGAAGGCCGAGCCCGAGCGCTGAAAGACCAGCAGCGCGACCGCCACCCGGGTGACCTGGTCGCCGAGGGTGCTGAGGCCTTGCGAGAGCAGGATCGCCCGGAACTCGCGCATGCCGAGGACCTCGCGGTAGGTCACCCGGCTGGACATGGCGGTGCTCACGGGGCCAGTGTGACGGAGATCGCCTAATCCGTCCCAGTCTCGTCCACAGTCGGGCCGCTCGCCGTACGTCCGGAGGCGGGTGTTGCGCCGCGTAGGTTCGCCTGGCCGACCCGGCGGCCCCCGTAGTCCAACCGGCAGAGACAGGGCGCTTAAACCGTCCGCAGTGTGGGTTCGAGTCCCACCGGGGGCACCGTTCTCGGCGGGCACAAGGCCGCGACGCCCTACGTTGTGCAGGTAGCGCCCCCGCCCGTGGGGCGCGCGGAGGAGAAGCAGAACAATGGCGCTCGCGTCCAGCAACCCCGTCTTCGCCCGCAGCGAGCCGCTGCGACGTGCCGCCGGCGGCGGCGTCGGATTCCGCACCCCCACTCCGGGTGAGGTCGCGGACATCTACGCGACGCCTCAGCGGCTCACGTCCCAGGACGTCGTGGTCAAGACGGCGCTCCTGCTCGGCATCATCCTGGTCACCGGCGCGGCAGCGTGGGTTCTCAACGCGGGCATGGGCGTGGTCGCCGTGGCCGGCATCGGCGGGTTCGCCCTCGCGCTGGTCAACATCTTCAAGCGCCAGGTCAGCCCGCCGCTGGTGCTGGCGTACGCCGCGCTCGAGGGGGTCTTCCTCGGCGCCATCAGCCATGCCTACGAGAACCGCTTCCAGGGCGGCATCACGGTGCAGGCCGCGGTGGGCACCGCCGCGGTGTTCGGTGCGGTGCTGGTCGGCTACCGCAGCGGGCGCCTGCGGGCCACCCCGCGCTTCGCCAGGATGGTGACCGCCGCCTTCGTGGGGCTGTTCGCGCTCGTGATCGTCAACCTGCTGGCCAGCCTCATCGGCGGCGGTGACGGCCTGGGTCTGCGCTCCGGTGGCCCGATCGCCATCCTGTTCAGCCTCGCCTTCATCACCATCGGTGCGCTGACCTTCGTGCTCGACTTCGACCAGGCGGACCGCATGGTGGCCGCCGGCGTCGACCAGCGCGAGTCGTGGCGGATCGCCTTCGGCCTGGTGGTCGGCCTGGTCTGGCTCTACCTCGAGGTGCTGCGCCTGCTGTCCTACCTGCAGGGCGGCCGCCGCTAGCCCGCCGCCATCCGCCTGCTGCCCGACGGCCCCGACGCCGGTGCCCGAGCAGGCAGCGCCGCTGCAGCGGGAGGCCGTCCTGCTGGTGCAGCGGCTGCGGCTCTGGACGCCGCCGCGGTGGGGCGCGGCTGCGCCGCCGTGGGGCAGCCGCGCCGACCTGGTGCACCACCTCGCCCAGGTCCTGGCCGACGAGGCGGCGCTGCTCGAGGGCACGCCGCAGCGGCCCCTGCCCCACCTGCCGAGTCCGTTCGCGCTGCCCGACCAGCTCGCGGTGACCGCTGCCGACCTCGTCCGGGCCGGTCCCACCTCCCACGACGCGGTGCTGCACCTGCTGGCGCACCGCGCGGACCTGCTCGGCGACGCGGTCCCGGCCTCGCTCGGCGCCGCGCTGGGGACGGACGACCCTGTCCGGGCCGGTCGGGCCGTCTGCATGGCCGGGGCCGGCTGATAGAGACTGGCGTCGTGACGGTAGTGGTGACCGGAGCGTCCGGGCGGTTGGGTCAGCCGCTGGTCGCGGCCCTGCAGGCCGCCGGCCACGAGGTGCGGCCGATGTCCTCGCGGCCTGGGCACGACATGGTTCGTGGGGACCTGGCGACCGGAGCCGGCCTGGAGGCGGCGCTCGCCGGCGTCGAGGGTGTGATCCACGCGGCCAGCGCGCCGCGCGGCGACCTCTGGCAGGTCGACGTCGCAGGCAGCCGTCGCCTGGCCGACGCGGTCGACAGGGACGCGCTGCGGCACCTGGTCTATGTGTCGATCGTCGGGGTGGACCGCAACCCGTACAGCTACTACCGGGCGAAGTTCGCCGCCGAGCAGGTGCTGCTCGCCGCCGGGCTGCCCGTGACTGTGCTGCGGGCCACGCAGTTCCACGAGCTCGTCGACGAGCTCCTGCAGCAGGCGCGCCGCGGACCGCTGCTCCCTGTCCCGCGTGGCTGGCGGCTGCAGCCGGTCTCGGTCAGGGAGGTCGCGGACCACCTTGCTGAGGTGCTTCGCGAGCCGCCCGTGCACGGAGTGCGGGAGTTCGCCGGCCCCGAGCAGCTCGACAGCCTCGCCCTGGCCCGCGAGTGGGCCCACGCGCAACATCCTGCCCCGCGGCCCGTGCCGGTCCCGCTGCCGGGCAAGCTCAGCAGGGCCGTCCGGGACGGGGGTGCGCTGTCGGACACCGGCGCGCGCGGGCTGACGACGTACGCCGAGCACCTGGCCGACCGGCAGCGGTAGCCGACACCGGTAGGCCCACGGGCCGCCTGGCATGGTGCGGGCATGAGCCGCCCCGTGGACCTTGCTGCCGTGCTCGCGACCTTCGAGGAGGTCTGGTCGCCGCGGACGGTGTCCGTCATGAACGACTACGACGTACGGGTGGTCAAGATGCGCGGTGAGTTCACCCGGCACAGCCACCCGGACACCGACGAGCTCTTCCTGGTCGTGCGCGGAGCGATGAGCATCCGGATGGAGGACGGGGACGTCGAGCTCGCTCCCGGACAGCTGTACGTCGTACCGCGGGGAGTCCCGCACCAGCCCGTGTCGGTCGACGGAGCCGAGGTCGTTCTCATCGAACCGAGCGGCACCGTGAACACCGGCGACACACCGAGCAACCTGACCGCCGAGCGACGGATGGCCTAGCGCGGGACGGCCCGGTGCGGGTGCGCCGTGGGCTCCTGCTCCCAGTCCTCGGGCACACCGAACGCGCCGTGCAGGCCGTCCAGGCCGGCTTCGGTGAGCAGGACGGTCCGCGGCTGGGTGCCGCGCCGGATCCAGTCCAGGTCGAGCAGCCGGCTGGTCAGTGCCGTGCCGAGCGGCCCGGCGAGATGGTGTCGCTGCTCGGACCAGTCCAGGCAGTACCGGAGGGCCGGCCGCTGTCGTTCGACGGCCGCCAGATCGAGGCCGAAGCCAGTCAGCTCGCGCCGGCCGGCGGGAGTCAGCCCGTAGGTGAGGTCGCTGCCGGGGGCGGAGAGCCGGTCCCTGCCGGCGCTCTCGGCGTGGTGCTGCCCGTCACCGCCGGTGAGGATGCCGCGCTCGAGCAGACCGGCCATCACGGTGACCCCGAGCCGGCCGGCGAGGTGGTTGTAGCAGGTGCGGGCGCGGCGCAGCGCGTGGGCCTGGGTGCCCTGCCGCAGCGAGCGGATCGGTTCCGGCGGGGAGATCCGGGCGATCGCCTCCAGCGCTTCGGCGACGGAGGAGCCGGCCAGGCGGAAGTAGCGGGCACGGCCCTGCCGCTCAGCGGTGAGCAGCTCCGCGTCGACCAGCCGGGCCAGGTGGGCGCTGATAGTGGAGGCGGCGACGCCCGCCTCCGCGGCGAGCACGCCGGCCGGCAGCGCGCGACCGTCCAGGAGCGTCATCATCACCCGGGCGCGGGCGCGGTCCCCGATCAGGGCGGCGATGCGGGCCACATCGGCGTCCCCCGCCGGCGCAGCAGTCACGGTCATGTCCTCAACCTAGGTTCGCGACGCTTCGTCCCGGGCCGAAGGAAGCTCACACCTCGCTGCAGCCCGAGGGGTCACGGGCAGACGCGACGTGCGCGGCCTACCGTCGAGCGATGACCTGGTCGACGTACGGCTCCTTCCTCGTCTTCGCGGCCGTGCTGGTGCTGGTGCCGGGGCCGGACTTCGCGGTCGTCACCAGGAACACCCTCGCGGCCGGGCGGCGGCGCGGCTCGTGGAGCGCGGTGGGCGTCGCCAGCTCCAATGCCGTGCAGGGGGTCGCGGCGGCCGCCGGGCTCGGCGCCCTGGTCGTGCGATCGCAGCCGGTCTTCCAGGCGATCAAGTGGGGCGGGGTCGCCTACCTGCTGTTCCTGGGGGCGCAGGCGCTCCGGTCCGCCGCGGCCGGCCGCTACGCACCGCTCGAGGGTGCGGGCGGCGCACGCGCCGGCCAGGCCCGCACCGGCTGGCGGCAGGGGTTCCTGTCCAACATCACCAACCCCAAGGTGCTCGTGTTCTACCTGGCGGTCCTGCCGCAGTTCCTCGGCCGCGAGGCGCCGCCGGCCGCGCTGCTGCTGTTCGCCTTCAGCCACGCGCTGCTGTCGCTGCTCTACCTGCTGGCCCTGGTCGCCGGTCTGGGAAGGGCCCGGCGGGTGCTGTCCCGACGCGGGGTCCGCCGGGGCCTCGACGCGGCCACCGGCGTCGTCCTGGTCGGCTTCAGCGCCCGGCTGGCCACCGAACGGACGTAGGGGCCGCCCCGAGCCGCGAGGAGACACGATGGCAGCCCCGACCGTACGACGCCGGACCGAACGGCGCAGCCTTGGTGGCCTGCGCCCTCGTGGAAACCTGGTGGTGCTGTTCCAGGAGAACGCGCCGTTCGACCACTACGTCGGCACCTATCCCCGGGCGACGAACCCTCCGGGCGATCCGACTTTCAGGCCGAAGCGGACCGGAGCTGTACTTCCGGGCCAGCGACGGGTGCAGCTGGTCCGATCAGGCCTACCAGCGCTGGCTCACTGCCCTGCTGCAGGACCAGCTCCTGCTACAGCCCGCGAAGATGCGGGCACCGCCGACACCCAGGGGACCGGAGGCCACCGATGACCGACGAGTGGGAGGTCGACCGGCTCGACCTCGCTGCCTACCTGCGCCGCACCGGCCATGACGGGGCGCTCGCCCCGACCGGCACGACGCTCACCGCGCTGCACCAGGCACACGTGGCTGCGGTCCCGTTCGAGAACCTCGACGTCGTGCTGGGCCGCGCCGTCTCGGTGGACCTGGACAACGTGCAGGCCAAGCTGGTCACGCGGCGGCGGGGTGGCTACTGCTACGAGCACGGGGTGCTTTTCGCGGCCGTCCTGGAGCGGCTGGGCTACGAGGTGGACCGGTTGCTGGCCCGCATCGGCGCCGACGAGCAGCGCCCGCGTCCCCGCTCACACATGACCTTGCGCGTGCGCGGTGAGGACGGGCAGTGGCTCGCCGACGTCGGCTTCGGATCCGGGCTGCTCGAGCCGCTGCCCTGGGGCGCGACCGGCGCCAGCCGCCAGGGCGGGTGGACCTACGACCTCCTGCACAGCGGGCCGGATGTGTGGCAACTCCGCGAGCAGCAGGACGACGGCTGGTCGGTGCTCTACAGCTTCACCGAGGATCGTCAGCACGCCTCCGACGTGGCGGTGGCCAACCACTTCACCTCCACCCACGCGCAGTCGCCCTTCGTCGGCGCGCTGGTGGTCATGCGCAAGGACGCCGGCACGCGTACCCGGCTCCTCGGCCGGCGGCTCACCGTGGCCAGGCCGGACGGCCCTGCCCAGGAGCGGGAGCTGACCGACGCTGAGGTCCTGGACGCGCTGCGCGACGTCTTCGACCTGTCGCTCACGCCGGAGGAGGCCGCCACGCTGACCGCTGCGCTGCCGGCGTACGGCGGGACCGCCTGAACCGGATCCGGTCCGGGGGACCGGCGGGCCAGGGTCAGCGGTGGGCGAGGAAGCCGAGCAGGTCCGAGCGGGTCACGATGCCCGCGGGCTTGCCGTCGTCGAGCACGAGCAGCGCCGACGCCCCCTCCAGCGCGGCCATGGCGACCGGCAGCGGCTCCCCCGCCCCGACCATCGGCAGCGGCGGGCTCATGTGCTCGCCGAGCGGGCGGTCCAGCGCCGTACGGTCGCCGAAGACGGCGTCCAGCAGCTCGCGCTCGATCACGGCTCCGACCACCTCCGCGGTCATGACCGGTGGCTCCTCCTTCACGACGGGCATCTGGCTGACGCCGTACTCCCGCAGGATCGCGATGGCCGAGCCCACCGTCTCCTCGGGGTGCACGTGCACCAGCTCGGGCAGCGCCTCGCCCGGGCCGGATCCCTTGCGGGCCAGCACGTCTCGCACCGTCGGCTGGTCGGAGTGCGGTGTGAGGAAGCCGTAGTCGGCCATCCACTCGTCGTTGTAGATCTTCGACAGGTAGCCGCGCCCGGAGTCCGGCAGCAGCACGACCACCACGTCGTCCTCCGTCAGCTCCTCGGACAGCCGCAGGGCGGCTGCCACGGCCAGGCCGCAGGAGCCGCCCACGAGCAGCGCCTCCTCGCGCGCCAGCCGGCGGGTGGTCAGGAAGGAGTCGCCGTCGCTGACCGCGAGGATGCGGTCCGGGACGCCGGCGTCGTACGTCTTGGGCCAGAAGTCCTCGCCCACGCCCTCGACCAGGTACGGCCGCCCGGTGCCGCCGCTGTAGACCGAGCCCTCGGGGTCGGCCCCGACGACCTGCACCCGGCCCTGCGACACCTCCTTGAGGTAGCGCCCGGCGCCGCTGATCGTCCCGCCGGTGCCGATCCCCGCGACGAAATGCGTCACGCGCCCGTCGGTCTGCCGCCACACCTCCGGACCGGTCGTGGCGTAGTGCGCAGCCGGGTTGCGGGGGTTGGAGTACTGGTCGGGGTTCCAGGCCCCCGGCATCTCGGCGGCGAGCCGCTTGGAGACCGAGTAGTAGGAGCTGGGGTCCTCGGGCGCCACCGCCGTCGGGCAGACGACGACCTCGGCGCCGTACGCCCGAAGGACCGAGATCTTCTCCGGGCTCATCTTGTCGGGCATGACGAACACGCACCGGTAGCCGCGCTGGTTGGCCACGATCGCCAGACCCACGCCGGTGTTGCCGCTCGTGGGCTCGACGATGGTGCCGCCCGGCCCGATCAGCCCGTCGCGCTCCGCCGCCTCAACCATCGCCAGCGCGATGCGGTCCTTGACCGACCCGCCCGGGTTGAAGTACTCCACCTTGGCCAGGACCTGCGGCCGCAGCCCGGCGGCGAGGTGGCCGAGCCGGACCAGCGGCGTGTTGCCGACGAGGTCGATGAGCGAGTCGCTGACCTGCACGTGCGGGGCCTTCCGTCGCCGGCTGCGGTGCTGCGAGCGTAGACATCCCACGGCCGCAGGTAGGTTCAGCCCATGTGCACCACCTTGGCCCGAGGCGGTACGTGAGGCTGCACACAGCGCGTCCCGGCCGAAGGGCCCGCTGGGTCGCACTCCGGGCTGCGTACGGCGGAGGGGCCGTCGGCACGCTCGGCGCCGGCGGCTACGCCCTTCTGCGCGCCGAGGCCGCCCTGGCTCGGCGCTCGATCGGCGAGCCGACCGGGCAGGCACCGGTCCCCGACGGGACGTACGGCGAGGGAGCCCCGCCGCTGCACCTGGTGATGATCGGCGACTCGAGCGCCGCGGGGCTCGGCTGCCACCAGCCGGAGCAGACGCCGGGCGCGCTGCTCGCGGGTGGCCTGGCCCGTGACCTGCGCCGCCGGGTGCTGCTCGACTCGACCGCCGCGGTCGGGGCCCGGTCTGCCGACCTCGACGTGCAGGTCGCCAACGCCCTGCGCCGCCCCGTCGACCTCGCGGTGCTCATGGTCGGGGCCAACGACGTCACCCACCGGGTGGCCGCGGACGCCGCCGCCCGCGACGTCGGCCGGGCCGTGCGCACCCTGCGCGCGGCCGGGGCGGTCGTCGTCGCCGGCACGTGTCCGGACCTCGGCGCGGTGCAGCCGCTGCTGCAGCCGCTGCGCCGGGTCGCGCGGTTCTGGAGCCGGCGCCTGGCCAGGGCGCAGGCCGTCGCCATCGTGGAGAACGGCGGCATCGCGATCTCGCTCGGCGACATGCTGGCGCAGGAGTTCGCCACCTCGCCGCACCTGTGGAGCGAGGACCGCTTCCATCCGTCCGCCGCGGGCTACCAGCGGGTCGTCGACGCCGTCCTGCCCAGCCTGCTCGAGGCGGCCGGCGTCGACATCCCGGTCAGCGTGCCGGTCAGCGTGAGCGTGCAGGACGTCGAGCTCGCGGCGACCGTGGCGTCGCGCGAGCCCGGCGTCGCGATGGAGACCGTGCCGGGAGACGAGGGCATCGCTGCGGCCGGTCCTGGCCGGCTGACCCGCCTGGTCCGGCGGCTGCCGCTCGTCGGCCGCGGCGCCCCCGCACCCCGCACCGAGGTCGGGCTGCCCGAGCCGGCGTCCCGGGAGCCGGCCTGAGAACCGCTCCTGGCGGGGACTAGCGTTCGAGCCCCTGCACCTGCTCGACGAGGAGCACACATGCCCGAGGCCGTCATCGTCTCGACCGCCCGCTCGCCCATCGGCCGCGCCTTCAAGGGGTCCCTGGTGGACCTGCGGCCCGACGACCTGGCGACGACCATCGTGCGCACCGCGCTGGACAAGATCCCGGCACTGGACCCGCACGACATCGACGACCTGATGCTCGGCTGCGGCCTGCCCGGCGGCGAGCAGGGCTACAACATGGGTCGCGTCGTGGCGGTGCAGCTCGGCTACGACTTCCTGCCCGGCACCACGATCACGCGCTACTGCTCGTCCTCGCTCCAGACCACCCGGATGGCCTTCCACGCCATCAAGGCCGGCGAGGGCGACGCCTACATCTCGGCCGGTGTCGAGATGGTCAGCCGGTTCGTGAAGGGCAACAGCGACTCGCTGCCCGACACGACAAGCCCGGTCTTCGCCGACGCCCAGGCCCGCACCGCCAAGCTCAGTGAGGGCGGCGCCGACTCCTGGGTCGACCCGCGGGAGAACCACGAGATGCCCGACGTCTACGTGGCCATGGGCCAGACCGCGGAGAACCTCGCACGGCTCAAGGGCGTCTCGCGTCAGGAGATGGACGAGTTCGCCGCCCGCTCGCAGAACCTCGCCGAGAAGGCGATCGCGGACGGCTTCTGGGAGCGTGAGATCACGCCCGTCACGACGCCGGCCGGCAACGTCGTGAGCAAGGACGACGGCCCGCGCGCCGGCACCACCGTCGAGGGCATGGCAGGGCTCAAGCCGGTCTTCCGGCCGGACGGGCTCGTCACCGCCGGCAACGCCTGCCCGCTCAACGACGGTGCGGCCGCGGTGATCGTCATGAGCGACACCAAGGCCAAGCAGCTCGGACTGACGCCGTTGGCCCGGATCCTGTCCACCGCCGTGACTGGGCTGTCGCCGGAGATCATGGGCTTCGGCCCCGCCGAGGCGATCAGGATCGCCCTGGCCCGGGCCGGCAAGACGGTGGACGACATCGACCTTTTCGAGATCAACGAGGCGTTCGCCGCGCAGGTCATCCCGTCGTACAAGGACGTCGGCATCCCGCTGGACAAGCTCAACACCCACGGCGGTGCGATCGCGGTCGGCCACCCCTTCGGCATGACCGGCGCGCGCATCACCGGCACCCTGCTCAACGCGCTGGCAACCGACGACAAGACCTTCGGCGTCGAGTCGATGTGCGTCGGCGGCGGCATGGGCATGGCGATGGTCGTCGAGCGCCTGTCCTGACCGCCGGATCCGGTCCCGGTCCCGATCGGCGCCGACGGGGGACCGGCCGCGCCTTCCGTCGTACCGTCTGGGGATGACCGAGCAGGCACCGGGCGAGCAGCTCCGCGATGAGGGCAGCGCGTCGTTCGGCAGCGAGGTGCATGGCGACGCGGGCGGCGACCGGTGGGCCCAGGGTCGGCACGGCTTCGAGACCCTCGCGATCCACGCGGGGCAGGACCCGGACCCGACCACCGGCGCCGTGGTCGTGCCGATCTACCAGACCAGCACCTACGTGCAGTCCGAGGTCGGGCGGCACCGGGGCTATGAGTACAGCCGCAGCGGCAACCCGACGCGCACGGCGCTGGAGACCTGCCTGGCGGCGCTCGAGGGTGGGCGGACGGGCCTGGCCTTCGCGAGCGGCCTGGCGGCCGAGGACTGCCTGCTGCGCACGGTGGCCCGCCCGGGCAGCCACGTGGTCATCCCCGACGACGCCTACGGCGGGACGTACCGGCTGTTCGCCCGGGTGCTGGAGCGGTGGGGCGTCGCTCACACGCCGGTGCCGCTGGGGGACCTGTCCGCCGTGCGCGGCGCGCTGCGACCGGAGACCGTGCTGGTCTGGTGCGAGACGCCGACCAACCCGCTGCTCAACGTCGCCGACATCGCGGCGCTGGCGGGGCTGGCGCACGAGGCCGGAGCGCGGCTGGTGGTCGACAACACCTTCGCGAGCCCTTATCTGCAGCAGCCGCTGGCGCTGGGTGCCGACGTCGTCGTGCACTCCACCACCAAGTACCTCGGTGGGCACTCCGACGTGGTGGGCGGGGCGCTGGTCACCGCCGATGTCGGGCTCGGCGAGGAGCTGGCCTACTCCCAGAACGCGCTCGGCGGCGTGGCCGGTGCCTTCGACGCGTGGCTGGTGCTGCGCGGCGCCAAGACCCTCGGCGTGCGGATGGACCGGCACTGCGCCAACGCCGCCCGTGTGGTCGAGCTGCTGCAGAGCTCGCCCGCCGTCGCGCAGGTGCTCTACCCGGGACTGCCCGGGCACCCGGGGCACGAGCTCGCGGCCAAGCAGATGAGCGGGTTCGGCGGCATGGTGAGTTTCCGGCTCGCCGGCGGGCAGGAAGCGGCGCTCGAGGTCTGTCGCCGCACCGAGGTGTTCACCCTCGGCGAGTCGCTCGGCGGCGTCGAGTCGCTCATCGAGCACCCTGCCCTCATGACCCACGCCTCGGTCGCCGGCTCGCGGCTGGAGGTGCCGGGCGACCTCGTGCGGCTGTCCGTCGGCATCGAGACCGCCGGGGACCTGCTCGCCGACCTCACCCAGGCACTGGCGGCGCTGTGAGCCGGCACCGGCGGCCACCGTCGCGGGCGGTCCGGGTGACCGCCGTCGTCGCCGGCCTGGTCGTGCTCGCCGGCGCGGGGGTCGCGGTCGCGCAGGTCGTGCGCAAGCCACCGGCCCCGGCCCCCGCCCCGGCGCTCGCGCAGCCGCCGGCGGCCCCCGTGCAGCAGCCGCCGCCGCCGCCGAGCCCCGCACCGTCCATCGCGACGCCCCTCCCCGCACCGGCCCGGGCGAGCGTGCCGACCGGTGCTGCCGGCGCGGCCGCGCGCACCACCACCCACCGCTCTGCCGACCAGCTCGCCGCCGCCCTCGGCGCCCCACCCGGACCGCAGGTGGACGCGCGGCCGGCGAGGACCGCGGCGCCAGCGGACCGCTTCGCCTTCCTCGTCGGCATCACGCGCTACCCGGCGCCGACCCACCCCACGGTTGCGGGCGCGCAGGACGCCCGCGCCATCGCGGCTGCGCTGCGCCGCGCGGGCTGGCGGCCAGGCAACATCCGGGTGGTCACCGACGAGCAGGCGACCGGTCGCGCGGTGCTCGACGGCGTGGCCTGGCTCGCCGCGAAGAGCCGGGCCGGCCGCACCTTCAGCTTCTTCCACTACTCCGGGCACGTGCGACAGCTGGGCGGTGGCACCGAGGCCCTGTGGCCGGTCGACCGGTCCTTCGTCTACGACAAGGACCTCGCGCGTGCCCTGCAGGGCGTCAAGGGCCGGCTCTGGGTGGACATCGCCGGGTGCGAGGCGGCGAGCTTCGCCCCGGGGCTGCCCGGCCCGCAGGTGCTGTTCACGGGCAGCAGCAATGTCGACGAGAAGTCCTACGAGTACGCGCCGTGGCACTCCTCGGTCTGGTCCGGCCTGCTGTTCGACGTCGGCACCGCGCGGCGGGAGGCCGACGCCGACCGCGACCGTCGCGTGACGATGGGGGAGGCGCTGCGCTTCGCGACCTACTACGCCCAGGCCATCACCCTGAACCAGAAGCCCTACGGCCGGCAGACTCCGCAGAGCGCCGGTGACCCGGTGCGCGGCTGGACGCTCGCCGACCCGCCTGCCTAGCCGGCCGCTCTAGCGGTCGGGTCCACGCGCCGCCACATCCGCACGTGCGGTCCGATCTCCGGCTCGTCCCACGGCTGACCGTCCGCGACGAAGCCGGCCCGCTCGTAGAAGCTGCGGGCCGGCGTACGCGCGTTGCACCACAGCAGGGTGCCGCCGCTGGACGCGACGTGCCGCAGCGCGGCGGTGAGCACGCGGCTCCCCACGCCGGTGCCGCGCAGCGCCGGCTCCGTCGCCATGCCGCGCAGCCGCCAGACGGCGCCCGCGGTGCCCGGCACCGGGAAGGGAGCAGCCTCCGCTCGCACCGACGCCGTGCCTACCACCCGTCCGTCCAGCAGAGCCGCGAAGTGGCCGGTGTCCGCGTCGTCGTCGCCAGGGAGCACCAGCTCCTCGATGCGCTGGTGCGGCCGCAGCACCGCCCGGCGCAGCGGCCGGGTGGCGGCTGCCTCGACCCGCCGCACGACCGCGGCCGCGTCAGGCACCCGGCTTGGCCACCATCAGCACGATGATCGCGATCCAGGCCAGCATGGCCAGCCCGCCGCCGGCGGCTATCCGCCCGGCGTACGGCGCGGCGTCCTGACCGGACTCGAGTGCGGCGAGCGCCTTGCGCTGCCCCGGCACGACGACCCCGAGCGTCAGCGCCACCGCCGCGATCCACAGGACGTACGCCGCCCCGACCCAGGCCTGCCCGAACCCCCCACTGCCGGCCGACAGCGCCCTGCCCGATGAGCGCGCTGCCCAGCAGCACGGTGAGCAGGCTGGCCACGGCGTAGACCCGGGTGGTGCGCGCGGCATCGGCCAGGGCGCCCGCGTTGCCACTGCGCACGTGCCGGGGCGAGAGCACGGCTGCCTGCGCGAGCGGACCGATGACGAACGCGACGGTCAGCAGGTGCAGGGCGAGCAGCACGGCGTACGTACCGGTGTTCCTCACCGGCCCGAACCTAGCGGCCCCGCCGGCCGCGACGGGCCCGGAGGTAGTCGCTGACGACGTACTCCCCGAGGCGTGCGGGGTCGGGGGAGAACACCCGGCCGCCGTTGCGCTCGGCGAGGTGCTCCACGAACGCCAGCAGCCGCGGCTCGTCGTCGAGCATGAACACGTTGATCGTGGCGCCGCGGCGGGTGATCCGCTCGACCTCGGCCATCGTCAGCTCGAGGGTCTCGGGCAGCGGCGGCCAGCAGAACTCGGCGTAGCCGTTACGGGTCAGGTGGGCGGTGGGCTCGCCGTCGGTGACGACCAGCACCACCGGCTCGCTGTCCGGGTGGCGCGCGAGGAAGCGCCCGGCCAGGACCAGCGCGTGCTGCAGGTTGGTGCCCTGCACGCGCTGCGCGTCGAGCCCGGCGAGCTGCTCGGGCGCGAGGACCTGGGCGTAGTCGCTGAAGCCGATCACCTCGATGGCGTCCTGGGGATACCTCGTGCTGACCAGCGAGTGCAGCGCGAGCGCCGTCTGCTTGGCGGTGCCCCACGTCCCGCGGATCTCCATGGAGAAGGACAGGTCGACCAGCAGCGCGACCGCCGCCGAGCTGCGCCGCTCGGTCTCGACCACCTCGAAGTCCTCGACCGCGAGCCGCACACCCCGTGAGGACGTGGCCGAGCCGCTGTCGGGCCCGGCCCGGAGGACGGCGTTGCGGACCGTCCGCACCACGTCCAGCGGCTGCTCGTCGCCGAACTCCCAGGCCCGGCTGGCTCCCGTCACGTCCCCGGCCGCCCCGGCCTCGCGGACGTCGTGGCCGCCGCGGCCGCGTGACTCCAGCCCGGTGAAGACCCTGCGCAGCGCCGTCGCCCCCACCCGGCGGACGGCCCGCGGGCTGAGCTCGAGCCGCCCCTGCCCGTCTCGTACGAGGTAGCCCTGCTCGGTCAGCTCGCGCTCGATGCGGCGCAGCGCCGCGACGTCGTCGACTGCGGAGCGGCCCAGGGCGCGCTGCACCGCGTCCTCGTCGATGTCCTCGAGCGAGGCGCCGGGGTAGTCCTGCCCGAGCGCGGCCTCGAGGTCGGCGAGGTCGGCGAGCTCGTCCAGCACACCCGTGGCCTCGCCCAGGCCCATCCCCTGCTCGCCCCGCATCCGTTCCTTGCCGCGACCCCTGTCCAGCCCCCACGGCAGGTCGGGCCGGGCGCCGCGCAACGCGTCCCCGAGCTGGGCCATCTGGGCGGCGAGGTCGGTGTCCATCGCGCCCTGCATGAGCTCGCCGAGCTCCTGGCGCTGCTGCGGGGTCAGCGAGTCCATCAGGCGCTGCTGGGCGGCGGCCCGCCTGGCCAGGTCATCGACGAGCTCGGCCAGATCCTGCGGCCGGGAGGGGAAGAACTGCCCGTGCCTGGCCATGAACTGCTCGAACTGCTCCTGCGTGTGCTCCCCACGCGCGTCCGCCGCCAGCATCGCGTTGAGGTCGGAGAGCATGTCCTTGACCGCCTGCATCGCCTCCGGCGAGGCGCCCTGCAGGGCCTGCTTCATGCCCTGGAACTGGCTGTCGAGGACCTCGCGGCGCAGCAGGTCCTCGATGGCGTCGTACGCCGCCTTGGCCTCGGGGCTGCGCCACTGGTAGGGCTGGAGCGCCTGCACGGCCCGCGCGGTGTCGCTCGGCAGGGTGTCCAGCTCCAGCTCGGCCATCCGGGCCGCGTCGGAGGGGTCCGGGAACAGCGCCGCGCGCTCGAGCTCGACCGCCTCGTCGAGCAGCGCCCGCACCTGCTCCAGGGTCCCGTCCAGCTGACCCCGGTTGCGGGCGGCGCGCTGGCGCCGCGCCACCTGGCGGCGCAGGTCGTCCAACCCTCGCAGCCCGTCGGCGCCGCGGCGCAGCAGGTCGCGCAGGGCCTGGCGCGGGCTCGCCCCGTCCAGCACCGAGTCGCCGATCTCGTCCAGCGCCGAGGCGACGTCATACGGCGGCTCGAGCGGGTCGCGACCGCCTGACCAGGCGCCATAGCGGTAGGAGCCGGCGCTCACCGCCGTTCCGCCCGGCGGTTGACGGTGCGGTTGACCTGCTGCAGCACCACGGCGACGGCGAGCACGGCGACGCCGGCGTACGTCGGGAGCCAGTGCCCGCTGGCCAGCCGGACGGCCGGCAGGGTGACCCCGAGGACGAGGAGGACCTGCAGCAGGGCGACCAGGGCGGCCTGGCGCCGTCCCCGGTCCGCGTAGCGGCTGAACGGCCCGGGGAGCCGGGCCAGCCGGGCCTGCCGCACGCGCTCCTGCCGGCGGTGCTCCTTGGAGAACCGCTCCGGCGGCGGGGGCGTGGTGAGCGGGTCAGCCACGATGCTCCTGCTCGCGACCCTCGAGGAAGGCGGCGTAGGCCAGCCGGCGGCGCAGCCGGGTGGCCGCCCGGACCGGCCGCATCAACGGGCGTACGACGACGAGGTAGATCAGCACGACGCCGAGGACGACGTAGCCGTCGCTGCCGCCGAGGGTGCTGACCGTGAAGGCGAGCAGGAAGAACAGGACGAGCGACAGCAGCCCCGTGAGCAGCACCCGCCGGCGCAGTGCTACCGGGTCAGGCGCGACCTCGTCGGTCGGCTCGGGGGCGGGAAGGTCGCCGGCGCCGGCCATCAGCCGCCGTAGACGGTGCGCCCGCCGACCTCGTCCTTGGCCAGCCGCCGGTTGAGGTGCAGCCCCTCCAGGGCGAACTCCAGTGCCGCGGCGGCCAGGCCAGGGGACTCCTGCTCGACGCCGAGCCGGCCGAGCAGCGCGGCCAGCCCGGGCACCGGCCCGAGCGAGCGCAGCAGCTCCGTCGCCGGCACCAGGTCGCCGGTCTCCACGGTGACGCCCTCGTCGAACCGGCTCTGCAGGCCGGACAGGTCCAGACCGGCCAGGCGGGCCCGGAATGTGTCGGCCGTCGCCCGTCGCAGCAGGTGGGCCAGCACCTCGAGCTCGCGGCCCTCCTCGGCCGCCTCGAACTCCACCTTGCCCCGGGCCGCCGCGATGACCGACGGCAGGTCGCAGACCCGCGCGACGGCGACCGGCTCACCGGTGACCGCCGCCCGTCGTACCGCCGAGGCGGCGACGGTTTCCGCTGCGGCGACGGCGAAGCGAGCCGAGACGCCGGAGCGCTGGTCGACCTGCGGTGACTCGCGGACCAGCCGGGTGTAGCGCGCGACGACCTCCACGAGGTGCTCGGGGACCACCGTCGGCAGGCCCTCCCACTGCAGCACCGCCTCCTGAAGCACGAGCTGCACCTCGTCGGCCAGGTCGAGCGGGTAGTGGGTGCGCACCTCGGCCCCGAAGCGGTCCTTGAGGGGCGTGATGATCCGGCCGCGGTTGGTGTAGTCCTCGGGGTTGGCGCTCGCGACGAGCAGCAGGTCCAGCGGCAGCCGCAATGTGTAGCCGCGGACCTGGATGTCGCGCTCCTCCAGCACGTTGAGCAGCGCGACCTGGATGCGCTCGGCGAGGTCGGGCAGCTCGTTGACGCTGAAGATGCCGCGGTTGGTGCGCGGGACGAGGCCGTAGTGCACCGTCTCCGGGTCGCCCAGCGTGCGGCCCTCGGCGACCTTGATCGGGTCGACGTCGCCGATGAGGTCTCCGACGCTCGTGTCGGGCGTCGCGAGCTTCTCGCCGTAGCGGTCGGCGCGGGGCTTCCAGTCGACAGGGGTGGCGTCGCCCTGGTCGGCGACCAGGCGTCGGCAGCGGACGCAGACCGGCGCGTAGGGGTGGTCGTTGACCTCGCAGCCGGTGACCACCGGCGTCCACTCGTCGAGCAGCCCGGTCAGGGTGCGGATCAGCCGGGTCTTGCCCTGGCCGCGCTCGCCGAGCAGCACCATGTCGTGGCCGGCCAGCAGTGCCCGCTCGACCTGCGGCAGCACCGTGTCGTCGAAGCCGAGGATGCCCGGGAACGCGGTGCGCCCGGCGGCGAGGTGCGCCAGCAGGTTGTCGCGGACCTCCTGCTTGACGCTCTTGTGCACGTGCCCGCCGGCGCGCAGGGCACCGAGGGTGGTCACGTCCGGGCTGGTGGTGGGTGCCGTCACGCCTTCCACGGTACGTCGGGAGCCGCCTGCCGGCAGACTGGTGGGGTGGCGCGCTTCGGGGACGGCATCGGCACCTCCCACGACCTGCTCGACGCAGCCTCGCAGGCGGTCCGGGCGGCCCTCGGCCCGCTGGCCGGCCGCACCCCCGACCTGGTCTGCGCGTTCGTGAGCGGCGGCTCGCCGGACGAGGCGGCGGCGGCCGGTGAGCGGGTCGCGGAGCTGGCCGGTGCGGTCTCGATGCTGGGCTGCAGCGCCGGCGGCGTGATCGGCGGTGGCCGGGGGGTCGAGGACCAGGGGGCGGTGAGCGTCTGGGCGGCCGCCCTCCCCGGCGTACGCCTGCGCACCTTCCATCTCGAGGTGCTGCGTGCGGACGCCGGTGCGGCCGTGGTGGGGCTGCCCGAGCGGGAGGACGACGAGGTCGCGGTGCTGCTCGCCGACCCCTTCAGCTTTCCGGTCGACGGCTTCGTGCGGCGGGCCAACGACGTGCTCGCCGGCCTGCCGATCGTGGGAGGTCTGGCCGCGGGACCGCAGGGCGCCGGGTCGACCCGCCTGTTCATCGACGGCCGAGTCGTGGACCGGGGTGCGGTGGGGGTGCTGCTGGCGGGAGACGTCGGCGCCCGGGCGGTGGTGAGCCAGGGCTGTCGCGCGGTCGGACCGGCGATGACCGTGACCGGCGCCGCCGGCAACGTCCTGCTCGAGCTTGCCGGCGTGCCGGCGGTGGCCAAGGTCCAGCAGGTGCTCGCCGCCCTGACGCCGGTCGAGCAGGCGCTGGCCAGCGGCGGCCTGCAGATCGGCATCGCCGCCGACGAGTACGCTGAGGAGCACGAGTTCCTGGTCCGGGGACTGCTGGGGACCGAGCCGCAGACCGGTGGCCTCGCCGTCGGGGACCGGGTCGAGATCGGCCGCACGGTCCGCCTGCAGGTCCGCGACGCCGATGCGGCCGACGCCGAGCTCCGGGCGCTGCTGGCCCGCTCGCGCGATCGCGGTGCCGCCCCGGTGGGTGGGGCCCTGCTGTTCTCCTGCAACGGGCGCGGCGCGGCGCTGTTCGGACCGGCGTACGGCGGCGCCGACCACGACGTCGAGGTCGTGCGCCGGGAGCTGGCCACCTCGGGCGTCGCCGGCTTCTTCGCGGGCGGCGAGATCGGGCCGGTGGCCGGCCGCAACCACCTGCACGGCTTCACCGCGTCCCTGCTCGCCTTCCGGGACTGACCGGTGGCGGTCCTGGCCGTCGACGTCGGCGGCACCAAGCTGGCGGCCGCACTCGTGGGACCCGACGGCCGGGTCGCACGGGAGGCCCGGGTGCCGACCGACCCCGCCGACCCCTGGCCGGGGCTGGCCCGACTTGTCGACGACGTGCGCGCCGGCGTCGACGTCGAGGCGGTGGGCGTCGGCTGCGGCGGCCCGATGACCTGGCCCGCAGGCGAGATCTCGCCGCTCAACCTGCCGGCCTGGCGCGGCTTCCCGCTGCGGGCCGCGCTCGCCGAGCACCTGGGGGCTCCGGTCCGGCTGCACAACGACGCCGTGTGCATGGCCCTGGGGGAGCACTGGCTCGGGGCTGGGCGCGGCGTCGAGGACCTGCTGGGGATGGTGGTGTCGACCGGGGTCGGCGGGGGGCTGGTGCTCGGCGGCCGGCTCATCGACGGGGCGTCCGGCAACGCCGGCCACGTGGGCCATCTCGTCGTCGAGCCCGACGGCCCGCCCTGCGGCTGTGGCGGCCGGGGCTGCCTGGAGGCGGTCGCCCGTGGTCCCGCCGTCGTCGCCCGGGCCCGGGCCAGGGGCAGCGCCGCGCGTGACGGTCGCGAGCTGGTGGCGGCCGCGGCCGGCGGTGATGCGGTCGCCCGCGAGGAGCTCGGGCGCGCCGGTCGGGCGCTCGGTATCGGCATCGCGGGGGCGGCCGCGCTGCTCGACGTGCGGGTCGTCGCCGTCGGTGGCGGGCTCGCGGCGGCCGGGGACGCGCTCTGGTCTCCGCTGCGCGAGGAGCTCGCGCGGCGCGCCCGGATCGGCTTCCTCGCCCCGCTGCGCGTGCTGCCTGCCGAGCTGGGGCAGCAGGCCGGGCTCGTCGGCGCCGCGGCGCTGTGGCTGCGCGGTGACCGCTGCTGGTCCGGCGACTGACACCGGTCCGGCGACTGACACCGGTCCGGCGACTGACACCGGTGCGGCGGCCGACCCGACCCGGCTGCCGGCCCGCACCCAACGTGATCGTCTTCGCAGCCGCCCACGCGGGGCGGCGGGTGCGTGCGTCGTACAGATGATCGCGTTGTGTGCAGGACGGACACGGACACGGGGCAGTCAGCCCGGCGCGGCCGGCACCGGTGGGATGCTCGGCGCATGACTGCTCCGCCCGTACCGCTGGTCGGCCTCGGCGACGTACGGGCCGCGCGCGAGCTCCTGGCCGGCGTGTCACGCACGACCCCGCTGGAGGGCTCGCGGGCGCTGTCCACCGCCGTCGGGGGGCCTGCCTACCTCAAGTGCGAGAACCTCCAGCGCACCGGCTCGTTCAAGATCCGCGGCGCCTACGTGCGGATCGCCCGGCTCACCGACGCCGAGCGGGCCCGCGGCGTTGTCGCGGCGAGCGCCGGCAACCACGCCCAGGGGGTGGCGCTCGCCGCCCAGCTGCTCGGCTGCCCCAGCACCGTGTTCATGCCGCAGGCGGCGCCCCTGCCGAAGGTCGCGGCGACCAGGGCGTACGGCGCGCAGGTGCTGCTCCACGGCACGACCGTTGACGAGGCGCTGCGGGAGGCGGCCCGCTTCGGTGAGCGCACGGGCGCGGTGCTGATCCACCCGTTCGACCACGCCGATGTCATCGCCGGGCAGGGCACGGTGGGGCTGGAGGTGCTCGAGCAGTGCCCCGACGTCAGGACGGTCGTCGTCTGCACGGGCGGCGGTGGCCTGGTGTCCGGCATCGCGGTCGCGCTCAAGGCCCAGCGCCCCGACGTCCACGTGGTCGCGGCCCAGGCGACCGGCGCTGCCGCCTTCCCGGGCAGCCTGCGGGCCGGCCATCCGGTCGCCCTCGACACGATGACGACCCTGGCCGACGGGATCGCGGTGGGGCGGCCCGGCGAGGTGACGTTCGCGCACGTGCGTGACCTCGTCGACCGGGTGGTCTGCGTGGACGACGACGCGATCTCCCGCGCGCTGCTGCTCTGCCTGGAACGGGCCAAGCTGGTGGTCGAACCGGCCGGCGCCGCAGCCGTCGCCGCGGTCATGCAGGACCCGGGCACGTTCGAGCCGCCTGTCGTGGCGGTGGTGTCCGGCGGCAACATCGACCCGCTGCTGCTGTCCAAGGTGATCCGCCACGGCCTGATCGCCGCCGGGCGCTTCCTGTCGCTGCGGGTGCGCATCCCGGACCGGCCGGGGGAGCTGGCGCGGCTGCTCGGCGTGCTCGCCGCCAGCGGGGCCAACCTGCTCAACGTCGAGCACCAGCGCACCGGAAAGGGCCTGCACCTGGACGAGGTCGAGGTCGAGCTGCAGATGGAGACCCGCGGCCGCGACCACGGCGACGCGGTGCTGGGACAGCTGCGCGCGGCGACGTACCTCCTGGACTGACGCGCCTCCTGGACTGACGCAAGGCGACGCGCCGGCTACAGGTTGCCGCGCTTGCCCTGTTCGCGCTCGATCGCTTCGAACAGCGCCTTGAAGTTGCCCTTGCCGAACCCCAGCGAGCCGTGCCGCTCGATCAGCTCGAAGAACACCGTGGGGCGGTCCTGCACCGGCTTGGTGAAGATCTGGAGCAGGTAGCCGTCCTCGTCGCGGTCGGCGAGCAGGTCCAGTGAGCGCAGCGTGTCCAGCGGCACGCGGGTCTCGCCGACCCAGCCGCCAAGCTCGTCGTAGTAGGACGAGGGGGCCGACAGGAACTCCACGCCGCGGGCCCGCATGTCGATGACGCTGCGCACGATGTCGTTGGTGGCCAAGGCGACGTGCTGCACGCCCGGACCGCCGTAGAACTCGAGGTACTCGTCGATCTGGCTCTTGCGCTTGCCGGCCGCCGGCTCGTTGAGCGGGAACTTCACCCGCCGGGTGCCGTCGGCGACCACCTTGCTCATCAGCGCGGAGTACTCCGTCGCGATGTCGTCGCCGACGAACTCCTTCATGTTCGTGAAGCCCATGACCCGGTTGTAGAAGCCGACCCACTCGTCCATGCGGCCGAGCTCGACGTTGCCCACGACGTGGTCGACGGCCTGGAACAGCCGCTTGTCCGGCGGTGTGACCAGCGGCGACCGCGGCACGAAGCCGGGCAGGAAGGTGCCGCTGTAGGCCGACCGCTCCACCAGGGTGTGCCGCGTCTCGCCGTACGTCGCGACGGCGGCGAGCACCACCTTGCCGGTCTCGTCCTCCGTCAGCGTCGGCTCCGCGAGCGGGCTCGCCCCCCGCGCCACGGCGGTCTCGAACGCCCTCGCGGCGTCGGGCACCCGCAGTGCGATGTCGACCACGCCGTCGCCGTGCCGGGCGACGTGCTCGCCGAGCGGCGTGCCCGCGACGACCGGTCCGGCGACGACGAACCGCGCCCCACCGGACTCGAGGACGTACTCCGCGGCATCCCGCGAGCCGGTCTCCGGCCCCCGGTAGGCCGTGACCCGCATGCCGAAGGCGGTGGAGTAGAAGTGCGCGGCCTGCCTGGCGTTGCCCACGGCGAAGCGGAGGTGGTCGACACCCTCTACCGGGAAGTCGTCCCGGCCCTCGAGCGTGGTGGACACGACGGTCCTGCCTCTCAGCCTGCGTGGTGGAGTCAGTCGGTGTAGGGGCGTACGTCGAGGACGGTGACCTTGGTCGAGCGTGGACCGAAGACGACCTCGTCCCCCGTCCGGTGGCCGGCGATCGCCTGACCGATCGGCGACTCGGGGGAGTAGACGTCGAGTGCGCCGATCCGGCCGCCCTCGTCGGTGGCGTTCTCCCGGTTGGCGAACAGGAACTGCTCCACGTCGCCGTCGCCGTAGTCCACCCGCACGATGCAGCCCTCCTCCACGACGTCGCCGCTCGGGACGGTGCCGACGCGCACCTCGCGCAGCAGCGCGGTGAGCTGGCGGATGCGGGCCTCGAGCTTGCCCTGCTCCTCCTTGGCCGCGTGGTAGCCGCCGTTCTCCTTCAGGTCGCCCTCCTCGCGGGCGGCCTCGATCCGGCCGACGACCTCCGTGCGGCGCGGGCCGGTGAGGTCCTGGAGGGTCTGCCTGAGGCGGCCGTGGGCCTCCTGGCTGAGCCAGGTGGCCTGGGAGCCGGTCTCGGTGCTCACCTGCGTTCTCCTCCGGACGGGGACGGTCGTGCGGCCGATGCTACGGGCGGCCGGGCACCAGCCGGCAGCCCAGCACCTCGCCGGTGCTGGCTCGCGACCCGGTCGGCAGCGGGTAGTCGACCCGGGTGGTCCGCCCACCGTCCGCGCGCGGGTCGACCCGCACGACGGCGCTGCCGGTGACGCCGCCGTCCCGCCCGCGCGACTGCACGCGGCAGTCGGCCGCCCGGGCCGGGTCCTTGCCCACCTCGAACTGCACCCGCACCAGGGCGTCCGACTCCACCCTGAAGCCGCGGACCTGCAGCTGCACCTCACCCACGCCGTACTGCCGGTAGACCTTGACCGCGAGCAGGGTGACCAGGACCGCGAAGCCGAGCCCGAACGCGACCGCGACCCGCCGGCCGGGTGAGGTCGGCTCGTCGTACCGCCCCGGAGGGCGGCGCGCGGGCGGAGGGCTGGGCACGGGACTCCCTGAGGCGACGGCGGCGTTGTGCGGCACGATCGTCCCTCGTCCGGCGCCAGGAGGCACAGGTGGACCCGCAGGAGCAGCTGCGCCTGATGTGCGTGCACGCGCACCCCGACGACGAGTCCAGCAAGGGCGCGGCGGTGATGGCGCGCTACGCACGGGAGGACGTCGACGTCCTCGTCGTGACGCTCACCGACGGCTCGCGCGGCTCGGTGCTCAACCCGGCGATGGACCGGCCGGAGGTGGCTGCCGACATCACCGCCATCCGGCGCGGGGAGATGGACCAGGCGCGCGAGATCCTCGGCGTACGGCAGGTGTTCCTGGGTTTCGTGGACAGCGGGCTGCCCGAGGGCGACCCGCTGCCGCCGCTGCCGGAGGGCTGCTTCGCCCTTGGGGACCTCGAGGACCAGGTGCGGGCACTGGTCGAGGTGGTCCGCCGCGAGCGCCCGCACGTGATGACGACGTACGACGAGAGCGGCGGCTATCCGCACCCGGACCACATCCGCTGCCACGAGGTGTCGATCGCGGCCTTCGACGCGGCCGGCGACCCGGACCGGTACCCGGAGACAGGCCAGCCCTGGCAGCCGCTGAAGCTGTACTACAACCTGACCTTCCACAAGGCCCGCCTGGTGGCGCTGCA
>JAABUT010000325.1_pt1 | contig 84641 bp, 81 predicted proteins | sample 5559281 | NCBI WGS metagenome assembly JAABUT01 (sample SAMN10711880, study PRJNA513359) | rock metagenome | isolation source: Antarctica rocks | place: Antarctica: Victoria Land, Ricker Hills nord | collected 2016-01-04 | reverse complement strand
CTATTCAGCAACAACAAGCCCCGATCCGTTCGTCACCGAGCCTAATACTACAACAATAACAACAGCATCCGACCCTTGCACCGAACCTATAACTACACGACCTCAACGCCCTTCTCTACAACCACAAGACTCGACAGAAGGTCTCATCAACTTCTCCCCAACAACCGGAACCTTCTTCACCCTTCCTCCCGCTACCGAGCCGACCTCCCCAGAAGAGCTGTCCCCAATCCGCCCTCATCACTTCCCAGTTCGTCCACTCCCACCAACCCCCCTCAAAACATCCACCCGTCAACCCTCTCCGCTCTCCCGAAGCCCCTCCCCAACACCCCACAAAACACCCCACCTCATCCGCTCCACCCCCTCCACCCCTCCAAAAACGATCCATACAACCACTTTCACAACTACAATTCCCCTCGCCCCATCCACCCCCAGCGAAGCCATGACGCCAATCGCTCCGCCCTACACGCCTAACGCGACGCTGACGCGGGAACAAGCGCTCGAGCAGATACGGCAGAGGAGGGGGAGGGCGAGGAGTATTGCCGCGGGATTGGGGACGCCGAGGAGACCGATGACGGCGGTGGAGAGGAGAGATGTTAGTGCGCCGGTGGGGGGCAGTGTCAGAAGGGGGAGGGAGAGGGAGAGGTGAGGGATGGGATGCGGAGGCGAAGGGGGAGGGTGGAGGGAGGTTGATTGATTTTGCTTTTCTTAACGGGGTGGCTTGGCTTAGGGGGTAACTTGTGTAGATTGGCCCGGAAAAGTGCGGGAAGAGGGAGTCGGGGATGGATATGGAGATTGTAGAAATTTGGATGCGTGCGTGTGAAGTAGCGAGCAGGAAATGAGCAGGTAGAGTCGCTAGAGAGGAAGAGTAATACATACGTCCTATGCAACCCGCCTTCACCCAGCAGAAAGAGAACCAACAAAGCTCGTCAACAATTCCAAAAATACCAGACCCTTGTTTTCCTCCTGCGTCTTCCAATGAAATTATATGAAAAAGCTGGAATGGACGTTTTTTTAGCTATGTACTCTTATCTTCTCGGTCAAGGAGGGGGCGGGGGGCAGGGGGGGGAGGAGCTGCCATACCGCGCTAGAAGCCTGTTTAGATGAAGTGTGTAGAGCTGTTGTTGTTGTTGTTGTTGTCGAGGGGGGTTGAGCCTAGGGGTTTTGTTTATGTAGATGAGTCATGGTTGGAAAAACCGATCTATGTATGTAGGTCATTTTTCACGAGAAAAAACTTGCCGTTTTGTCGAGTTGCAATGGTTTCCGGGGGGGAGGGGGAGGAAGGGTTTGGTTGGCTGTGATGGTGGCTACATATAGGGGTAGAAGGAGGGAGTACTGTAAGTGGGTGGGTGGTTGGAAGAGAGTGAGAGGCTGTGTATTCTGTACAGGGTTTGTGTTTTTCACATGGGGGACCATTGACGGAGCTGTGGTGTTGATATCCTGGATATCTTATGTAGGGTACTTTACGTGAGAGGCCTTGCGTTTCACGTTATCGTTTACCGCCTCCGCTGCTGCCTCTGCCACCTCTGCCGCCTCTACTTCCTCCCCTCCCACTCTTCCCACCCTTTTCCTTCTTCCTCCCCCTCTCCCCTCCACCGCCCTTCGAGACCTTCGCGCCCTTCTCCTCCTTCCCCTTCTTCCACACCCTCCCCTCCACCCTCTCCCTTCCGTCATCCATCCTCTTCTTTTCCTTCCCACTCAACTTCCCCGCTTTCCCTTTCTTCTTCCCCCCATCTCCCGCAGCTCCATTCAGTTCAACCCTGCCTGTCTTCTTTGCGGCGCGCTTGTCTTTCTCGGACTCGAACCAGGTACGTTTGGGACGGGAGAGGATTTCTTCTTGGTGGTCGATGATGTTTTCGCCCTTTTGGAGTTGCATTTGGGCCGAGGAAAGTTGTTTTTCTTCTTTTTCGTCTTTGAGAATTTCTTCGATTTCATCGGTCACGGCTTCGACTTTTTGCGCCCAGGAGTCTGCTTCTACGACGTCGACGACTCGAGATACGATTTTTGCGCCTTGAGCTTTGCCTGCTTTGACGGCGGCTTTGACGACTTTTCGGTCGGGCTCCGCAGCAATGGTGCAGGCTCTACCGGTACGGCCAGCGCGAGCGGTTCGACCGACGCGGTGCAGGTATATTTCATGGGATTGGGGGGCTTCGTAGTTGATGACTGTGGAAATGTTCTTGATGTCGAGACCGCGGGAGGCGACATCTGTGGCGAGGAGAAAGGAAACGGAGGAGGAGCGAAAGGCTTCGACGGAGGCAATACGCTATAGAGAAGAGAAAGATATTAGTTTGCATGCGGTTGGGGTATTGTTGAGGCCGTCAGAAGGGGAATATGCAGATAGTACCTGTTCTTGCGACATGTTCCCATGTAGTTCTGCAGCTTTGAGATCGCAGAGACCGAAAATTATACGCACACGATGGGCATCGCTTTTTTTACGGAAGAAAATAAGAACCCTTTCTGTGTAAACATTGTTGCAGAGGTACATGAGATAACCCAAGCGTTTATCTTCCCTTCCTGGACGTAGTCGCACAAATTCTTGAACAAGTGTTCCTACAGTTTGCTTTCTCGCATCAACCATCAGTCTTACTGGCCGATTGAGACCGACGCGGATGAGCTTGTCAACCTTGTCAGTCATGGTGGCGGAAAAGAGCATTGTTTGTCGAGATTTGGGGATGGTGGTTAGGATCTCGTCCAATTCATCGGCGAATCCGTCTTCGAGCATTCGGTCTGCCTCATCAAGGATTAAGATCTCTAGAGTATCGACGGTGAAGCTGGCCGAGTTGCGCATGTGGTCGATGAAACGCCCGGGTGTAGCGATGATCACGTCTGGTCGGCTTCGCAGCACGTTCTCTTGTTCTCGTAAGCTGAAGCCTCCCACTAACTGGCAAAACGTGACATCTGTAAAGCTGGCGAGCTTCTTTGCTACGTTGAAGCATTGCACTGCCAGTTCTCGAGTAGGCATCAGGATAGCTACCCTACTAGTTGGCACCTTTTTCGGTCGGTAGAGCAACCGTTCTAGGATGGGTATGATAAATGCTGCTGTTTTTCCGGAGCCGGTCACGGCTCCGCCAACCACGTCTTTCCCAAGCAGTGCGACGGGTATGGTTTTAGTCTGGATAGGGGTTGGCTCTGAGAATCCCACGGCGGCAAGGCCACGGAGGATAGGTCGGGACAACTGCATTCTTTGAAACGAATCGGAGGACAAAGCTTTGGCTTTTGACTTATCCAACCTTTCTTCTGGAGCGAAGAAGGCCTCACGTCGTGCATGCTCCTCAGGATCCTCCCTTTCATCAGTAGATGAAGCACTTTGGTCTTGGTCGTCAGGGTGGGGCACAGGCTCAGCTATAGAACTGTTGCCCGAAGAAGCATCTGAGTCCTGGTCTACTCCGAACCCTCCATTATCGTCGTTCTCTTCATCAGTGCTCGTAGCGCCCATGCCAAATCCATCCTCTGCTAATGTCTCGTCTTCCTCGTCCGTTGCAACAAACCCATCTGCATTCAAACCTGGCTGCTCTTCGTCTCCGTCGCTGTCTTCCACGCTTCCTGTAGATCCCTTGTTGCCCTCAATGCCCGGTTTGCCAATGTCGTTTGACCCCACCGCACCCCTCCTCCTTGCAATTAAATCATCGATGTCTACTCCTGTTATATTCCCGGCTCCCTTGGTTTCCGTCTTAGACACATCAAGTCCCCATCCACCGAAATTCTCTAGGACACCAGTACCTGCATCACCAATCTGAAACTCAAAATCGGAGTCCATAGCTCCGTCGGGTTCGCCGTGGGCGGCCCATGTCTGATTTTCAGGTTCTGACGTGACATCTGCTTCAAGAACAGTCTTGCGCTTTTTGCGCTTTCTCGCCGCTTCATTTGTGCCATTGGATGTAGTGCCATTTGCGCTCGTGTGCTCGACAGCATCACGTTTACGCTTCGTGCCGTTGGAGGTTCTGTTAATATAAGACTCAACAGTAGCGTCCTCCTCCTCATCCAGCACGGAAATGTCCTGGTCATCATCAGATATGGTGAGCACAAAGTCATCCTCCAGACTTGACCTTTTGGCTATGGGAGCCATCTTTTGATTTACAACGGCGTATTAATAGACATCTTTGGATGTGGAAAAACTTTCGCGGAACATATTCCGCTGTCACGCAAGAAGTCGGGGAGAATTCACCAATACTTTACCTTAGATATGTTGAACAGGCGCAGCCTCCCTTACTTACCTTACTTTGCATACTTGATGGATCTGAGTACAGTATTTGCATGAGGCACCGGGAGCATTGTGGGAGTCGTTGTCAAAGCAGACTGGAATTGCTACACTATCTTATTGCCTTGAATAACTAGCTACAGGGAGAAGTAATCTGATAGCAGACCCTTCTGAGGCACAGAAGGGCAAGAAAGATTGTCGCCGTCGAGAGACTTCTCTAATAGCTCGGCCGTACCGATATTTGTTTAATTGATGTTATGTTGGTTCGTAAGCGAGCCATAGAGGAGACATCTGACAATGACCATTCTGTGTATCAAGATATGGTGAAGATATTTGTTCTTGTCATAGGATGTATCCCTCCGGGACGCTCGTGGAAAACAGGTGCCAAGTAACTACGTAACTGATGTTGAATTGCGAAAGGAGCCAATGGATAGCATGCTGGAGACAGGCCCTTTGGGAAATCGAGAAAGGTAGGGAGTTGTCATCTCGCAGTATACCGTTTCCTCACGCTCGTCGATACCGATACTGAATAACTGATGCTGATATTAGAGGTTTGCCAAGCTCGTTTGCTGTAATCCTACCACCAAGCCACTGTCCAGTCAAATCACCTCCAGAGATCTCCAAGCCCTCGCAATCACTATCGCGTCGGAACCTATGATCAATATAGCCAATGTAGACAGTTGTATTGCTCAGGGTACCTCTTGCTGCAAACTCAGCCACGGGGTTATTTGTGATCGGTACTCAGGCTCCTGCTGCGACCCTACTCCCAGTCTCCTTTTTCAAGCAAGCAACATTGATGCTGGAATTAGATGATTAGCCTGAGCTTTCCATTCTGCGATGGGGAAGCTTACAGCTTGCCGAATTTGTAACCAATGCCTGGTAGAGTACTAACATGCCAGAAGTCAAACCCGATCAACCATTTGGTCTGCCACTTGAAATTATAGTCGTCGTCAGCTGGATAAGGAATCTGAATGAGGATTTGCTTGATAATTCTCCTGCCGCCCCACTTATACTGGTTTTCATTCTCGCCGCCGACAAAAGGTGTTCCAGAGCGAACACAGTATTCCGGATCCAGCGAGAACAGCATGCGATCGACTAAAGTCTTCCCCACACCTTGACGAGGAAATGCGTGTTGAACCCAGAACTGAATTTCACAAGTGTACCGATAAAGATTATCACCGTCCCCGAGATCTTCTGCATACGCGAAGCCAACAACGACCTCGGCGCCATGGCGGCGGTTTTGGCCAGCTCCCTTGCCATTCATCTGCACGGCAACTAGAAACGCGTAGTGGTCATCGGTCGCAGCTTGCCAACGAGCGCGCCATTGCGTACTATTCAAAGCCCGTCTTTCAGAGGCCACTACAGAGTTCTGAACGTAATAATTGTAGATATCCGTAATCTGGGCCATGTCACAACCCTCAACAGGACGGATGTAGATATTCGCCGTGGGTTTGTGTGGATTAGGAGCAGGAACATAGTTGGCCTCAGCTTCCTTGGCGGCTCGGCGCCACATTCTCCGGTCTTTCTTGGTTTCGACAACGGTATCGTGAAGTTTCTTTTGATACTTCTGAGCTGCGTCTGCCGAGGTTTGATATGCCCGAGAGACAGTGAAAGGATCGTTGGTAGGATAAGTCTTGTGCAGTTCGGGATCCACTGCGCCACTCATCTCTTCATGACCATCAGCAAGGGCATGACCTGTCACGAAGCCAGCCTTGGCAACGTCGACCTGTATAGGGTTTCCAACGGCTTGATCGACGTTTTGCGCCAACCATTCCTGCATGTGCTTACGTTGGCGCTGGTCGTTGTTGTCGTAGACGGCTTCATTGTTCCACTTGGGAGTGCTTAACGGCACCTGTCCGTTCCAGCCAGCAATCGGCGCCTCAAGTGCGATGGCTTTGCCTTTACCCTTGTTAGGAACGGGAGTGGTACCAGAAGCTTCAGAAGCTTCGGTCGTCGCGTTACTAACGACTAAAAGGGGAGAATCCTTGTGTGGAGTACGGTTGGCTTTAGTATTATTGCCGGGTCCGTTGCGGGCAGTATTCGAATAACGTGGTGTATTGGTCACATCCTTCAGCATGTTTGCTTTGGGTGGGTTATTTGACGTCTCTGCCAGCTCGCCATCCGTGCCAGATCTCATCTTCGACTGAGACGGCGAGGCTGAGTTAGGAGTTCTGAGATGTGGTGGGACCCATATCTGTTGCTCGTCAGCCTTCTTGGTAGCCAGCTTATTTCTCTCATTTCCCTTGGGGTCAAGAGATCCTTGGTTTTTGGTCGGCGAACGGAGATGCGGAGGTAAGGGCTTATCTTCGACATTATTGCGAGTGACTGGAGCGACTGTGCCGTTCGTGGAGTTACCAGAGTGAGGAAGGGCATGTTCGACATTCTTTTCGGCATTGATGTCGACATTATCCTTTTCCGCAGGAACAGGGACGTCGTCATGCCCCTTCTTTATTGGCTTACCAAAGTTATAAGCTGGAAGCATGTTGTAATCAATTCTGGGGCCAAGGATACTCTTGGTCCAGGGCTTTGTAGCCCACCCACTTTCCCTATTGTCCCATTCACCGACAGCATCCGTCGAAGGAACGTTGAAGCTGAAGATGGGCTGCGCGGGTCTGGTATCCAATACGGTTTGACGTAGGGGTCTGTGACTAGAAGAAGCAAGACCGGGACGTTCTGTTGTGTCAAGATTAGTGACAGTGCTGGTGGCGGCATGGTTTGCATCTGGGCTAGTGGCGTCATCATTGTTATCTGGGCCGAAAGCATCTATGCTAGGTTTTTGAGCCATGGCGTTGCTTCGAATGTTTCTCTCACCAATTAGGTTGGATTTGGTAAGTCCAGGGTTTAAGAAGGAAGCGTTTGCTGTGCTGATGCTTGCACTGCCAGGGCCTTGACTGCTTTCACCTTGAGGAGTTTTCTCGATTGTTGCCATCTTGTCAACCCAATGATGTGGTTTAGCAGTATTCCCAAAATACTTTCCGGTTACTATGTTCTTGGCTGTGTTACGAGTTGCTTGAGGTTGGTTGCGATGAGGTTGGGAAGAAGCTGGAACCTCGTCCTTGCCGTCGGTTACGTCACGTGCCTTCCGAACGGAAGTGAGGGGCTTTGGAACAGCCACCTCCTGAACCGGACCATTGCTCTTCTGATCGTGACCGTTAAGCTTCTGAATGGATTTCGTAGCGGTTATTTTGTCGGTGGCCGTCTGATGTGGTGCACGAGCTACGGGGAGGAAGAAGGAATCAATCGTCTTATATTTGGCCAGTTCTTCTGGCTCAAGAATTGAAGCAGGAGCATCAGTTTTGGGAGGAGATAAGGAAGCTTCAGTATCCGGGGCAGTAGTCTTGACCTGATGATCCTTGTTAGCAAAAGTGAGTAATTTCTGACGTGAAGCTTGGGACTTCAGGTTGGCATGTTGGGCACCTTTGGGCTTGCGTCACTAGTATTCTGAGCCTGACTATCTTTTGCCTGTACCTTATCAGCAGTGCTGTTGGCACGAGCTTTGTTGGTAGTCAAGCCAGGAGGGGATGCTCCATTGTCTTGCTCGGAATTTTTTGGTGGTGGCTGATAGCCTGGGTGTGGACGCCTGGTGATCGCAGGTCGCTCCACAACGAATGGTGGTATCTCTGATGTATTTACTGGTCGATCGTCAGACAGGAATCCGCGGCCATAAGCTAGATAGATATATGCAATATGAGCATGTAGCTCAAGCATAATTGGAGACTTCATGCAGGATGAATTTTGTCTTACCTCTGCCTGTACGGCTATGCGAGAAGCCTGCGCGGCTCATCTTGTATGGACGACCTCTTCCAAGGTCGTCTGAGCTCTGCGGTCTAAGTTTTTGATGATGTTGTTGATGAGTATCCGAGGTGGATAGTGTAGACGTTGTGGACAAGATGGATGGAGGATCGAGGTTGTTGGAGATTGCATGGGATGAATTTGGAAACAAACCCTGTTTGCATTCATCAGATCCTTAGCTGATCTTATCACACCAATCGCCTCTCACTTTTTGCTGCACAGAACACCTTGAAGGCAAACTCCTCGCACTTCGCACTATAGGAGTAATATTTCCAGAGGAATCTCGTCCTAGATCCGTTACCGACAAGTCGCTGGTGCTCGGAAAAGCCTCTTGGTCCTGTGCAGTCCGCCCCGACTTTAGTCCTAGTCTTGAGCCGGTTTAAAAATCAAATTCACACACCTGTACATCTCTATGAACCTGCTCGATACCTCCATGAAACGGAGGCAATGACAGACGCCTCCTGTTCACGCCTTGACAGATAACAACTTGCTCTATCCCAGGTCAACGATATTTTCAGCCACTATGGGGTGATCGCGTCACATACTCAATGTAGTCTTGATACTATTGTCGCTCAACTTGTCATCGACCTTGACAGGCTCAACTGCCTCTCTCCTATGTTTCGAGGCTCTCTGCAAATCAAGAGGGTATTCTTCTGTAAAAGCGTGAGCTCTGGCACTCACCCCTGTGCCTCCTTTATCTTCTTTAGCATAGGAGTCATTGCCTTGTGTCTCCCCACCAACATAGTCTATGTTAGTACCCTTCTCAGCAATCTTTGCTCTCTTTTTGTTGGCCTTTTCCTTTCTGCCCCTATTCTTGCCTCCCTTCTTGCCTCCCTTCTTGCCTCCTTTCTTGTCAACCAGACTCATCCGTTCGCCAATGACGATTAGCACGGTGTGTCCTGCCTTTGTTTTCTCGTCTTTAACCTCGCCAGTTTGATTCGACTGTTTTGCAATGGCATAGGGCATGCTGTATTCAGCTTTTGGCCTTTTACCTAGTTTTTGAACAGCATGATTCATTTGTCCGGCGGTGAAGTAGGTCAAGCCGTATTCCACCTCCTCTTTCGTGCCTCTTGTTTCACCGGCTTGATTTATTGAATCAGCAGTGAAGTTCGATACGCTATGTTCTGCCTTGTGTTCCAGGGTATCACAAACCGTGTGCCCGATATCCCCAGGAGAGTCACAAAGCTCATGGGTTCTTGAGCGGCCTCCTAAGATGGAGGCATTGTTCTTCATAGTGTGCTGTAGCTGTCCAGGTTCAGAATAATGCTTCGACTGTGTTTGCAGCATCGATAGAGCACCTAAGGAGTTTCTAACTCCCTTTCGGAAAACCTTATTGTTTGCCTTCTGTCTTCGCGCCTCATTCCCGATGTCATCCAAGTCTTGGGTTCTTAGATAGTTGAAGCGCTGCTCGGTGTCATCGTCTGTGACATATACACGTGACAGTGAGTTCGTTTCAGCAAGGGGGTTGGACAAGACGGTCATGGCGTCGTTCTTGACTAGTGCGTTCAGCCGTGGACGTGGACGTGTTTTGGCGGATGACGAGATAGGAGTGGCCACGTTCATGGCGAGAGTCTCTGATACATAGCATGGTCTCGCGCCAGTATTGGAGATAACGGCAACGGTGGCGCTCTCAGTGACCTCGCTGTTCGTAGAGCATCCGGCCATCTTCGTTCCTAATAAGGGACGAACGTTCTCTTCGGGTACGGTTCCGTCCATATCTTCACTCGCCGAGATCATTCAATGGTACTCTTGTTACTCAATGTCTTCGCACGTGGCTAGTAGCTCCTTAAGCTTCGGAGATGAACTGAGCTCGGCTCAATATTGATCGAGACAGCAGAGGTTCGCCCAAGGATTCGGAAAAGGAGACGGATGAAGCGTCCTGCGTTGCAGATATTTACAGATACAAGACTGACTAGGGGTCGTTGTTTTGACGGGGATGTGAGGAAATGGTCTAGCAGCAGCGAGGATTAACTTCTATACCTATGCTATTCTCGGCAAACAAAAGTCTTTACTTACTTTTGGCAACCGATCTACATCAAGGTGCAATTATGTTGTCAATACTAAGAAAAGCTCGCCTCAAGGACAAAGAAATGAGGATCTTGATGCTGTGGGTATGAGAGGCTTGATGATACCGGTTGCTAACAGAGCTCAGTGGGCTGGATAATGCCGGCAAGACAACAATAGTCAAGAGGATCATGAATGAAGACGTGAACACAGTCAGTCCAACGCTTGGATTCATCATCAAAACCATTGATTATGAAGGGTGAGTGAAGCACTCCCCCTCGTGATCAGCATCATTCACCGGTCAGATTGACTCAAGGCGCATAGCTACAAGCTGAACATCTGTATGGTGGGAATCCTCTCAGAGTCATGTCGGCAGTGCTCACCAAGGTGTCATGAAGGGGACGTGGGCGGCCAAAAAACCCTGCGGTCATACTGGAGAAACTATTTCGAGAAGACCGACGCTCTCATTTGGGTTGTGGATGCAACAGATCGCCTTAGAATTGAAGACTGCAGACAAGAACTCGCGGGCTTGTTGCTTGAGGAGGTCAGTTGTCCCAAAGCTGGCATTCGACATTGCTAATTCGACAAAGCGATTGATGGGAGCTAGTCTATTAGTTTTTTCCAATAAGACTGATGTTGAAGGCTGCATGAGCGATAGTGACATTCGACAAGTTGATGATGCCCCGGAAATTTTCAGTCAAACACGGCTGACCGTCACAGGGGCTTCGACTGGACGAAATCAAGACGCACAAATGGACTATCATACTTTGCAGTGCAACTACAGGGAAGAATCTGCGGGAAGGCCTAGAATGGGTTGTGCAAGATGCTCGAGACAGGCTCTTTCTCTACTGAAGGTCAGCTCCAGGGCAGCAGGAGGGGTTTCTATTCTTGGCTTTCTAACGGCCATCAGGAAAGCGCGCCTTGTGAGGCCCGGGGGCATGCGGGTCACAAACCTGCCCGCAGAGCAACAACAGATCTTTTAGCAGGCACACCACTCAGGGCGCATTAGATACTTACCTATGAAGCGCTGTCCCAATGTTACAACACTCTTAAGATATTGACCCGAATATGCTGTAAATAATCTCATACTCTAGATACTATGGTTCCTATGCGACTTCCATATTGAAACATCCCTAGAATACTCCGTACCCGGCGCAAAAGCTTAAGTATTCCCTCGACTCGTAGAATAATAAATAGATCAACAATAGATCCGCAACACCAATTGACTCCAGAAAACTGCTTCGGTACTGGCCGACATCTCCACTAAGATGTCTGTCATTTCCGAAACTGAGGGATCTGAAGATGTCAACGATTTTCTGCTCCGAATTCGTGAGCTTGGTGATAGGCGTGACAAAGAGGATGAAGAGCGCACAAGGAAGCTTGAAGAAGAAATATTGCAAGGCCGAAAGGAAAGGCAAGCTCGGAGAGAGGGTTAGTTGAAATGACGCTAAGTCGCCATCGTGAAGCGATGATGAGGCTTCGATCTAATGGATACTTAGAGCGTGCGAGATCACTGTCTCCGATCAAGGGTTCTTCTTCCAACACTGGCACACCCAACTCTACGCGATCAACAATGGATACTTCAATGCAAGAAGGGCTTTCGGATCCTCCTAGTATACCGATTGTCGACACACGCGACCACGGTATAGACGATGATTCTCACACTCCAAACGGTGGCCCATTAAAATCTGATGTCAGAGGCACTCGAAAGCCTCCATACCAAAACCCCCAGGCTTCCGCGCTATCAAACACATCGCCAGGCGCTGCAATGCCTCTATCTCGCTCAGGCACGCTTTCTTGGCAACAACGACCTACCTCGCGAGGGTCTACAACTGGGGTACGGAGTCGTCCATTGTCAATGGTGGCTACCCACAACAGTGCTGCGAGATCTCCACGTACCAGTCCAGATCCAGCATCTACTAGCGAAACTGCAATCTCAAGAGCTCAAGTAGCACAGTCTCTGGGTTCTAAAGACCCGACTTGGTTCAAGCAAACAGAAGATCGAGGGCTAGGATCAGCTGGGTATCGGAGAAATCAGGAGGAAGATATACTGGACACTGCCTATACAACGAGGAGTGTGCGCTTACCAGGATTGTCAAGAGAAACCTCTGTAGAACCTGAGAAAGAGCGGAGCCCGCCTCCTGAGAGTGTGCGCTCATCTTCGCCTTCCAGGGATGGGTCAACACAAGGGACTTCTGGATGGAGCCATCGATTTTCGAGCTCGGCCGCAGTGTCGTCAACGAGTGGAATTCGCTCACCCTTGCCAACCTTGAGCAGTCAGCGATTTGATCCTCCATCATCTGGTTCTACCTCTTCTCACGATGGCGACGTCTCAACAGCTGGCCGGACGCTGGCTATGTCTCCTTCACAAGGGAAAATTTCTCCAGAGCGTTTTGACAGACCCACTTCACCCACCAAAGGCCTTGGTGGTTTTGTACAGAGCGCCATGCTGAAACGATCCGACAGCGTCAACAAGAGATGGAGTGCACAGCCAGGTGCCGGACTGAGTAGAGGGAATTCGATTGCAAGTAATCGAAGTGGATATGATGGCTCAAGACCGACAATGGGGATGACGAGTCCACATAAAGAACCAAGACTTGGCAACATAAGCAGCGATAATTCCCCGTCGTCAAAGTCCAGGCCAGTGTCAAGTCATAGCAATATCAATGTGACCCAGCAGCAGAGCGAAAGCGAGACACCTGGCACTTCATCGTCTTTGACTAGTAGTAGATTTGAAATTCCTTCCCACGATGGGTTCACCAAACCTACGCTCCCCCACCAAAGAAGCATTACTCCTGTGACGGCGGCGCGCGAGCATGATCAAGAAACAACGTCGCTGGAGAAAAGCCCACCAGTAAGTCCCAGTAAGCGATGGAGTCCCATGAAAGCAAGTTGGCTTGAAAACGCTATCAACAAACCCGACTCGCCTAGGACAAAGGCGCCTCCACCACAACAGCCGAGCTGGATGGCTGAGATCAATCGAGCTAAGCAACAACGGGGAAATGTCGATTTAGGCAAGGTTGAAACCCATAAGGAAGTGGCTACAGGTGGTCTTATCCGATCACCACCATTGAGCGGATCTGGTAAGCCTCACACTATCAGAGGGCTTCCTATTGGTACTAGTGCAGGTTTACCAAAGAAGCCTAAGACTGAGTCTCTGGACAGTCAGGCTTCAAATGGATCTGCTAATAAGGACATGAAGTCGAACGAGTTAATTCAGAATTCACCTGCTCCTTTTCAGTCATCAAAGACGCCGATGCTTGTGATGGACCCGCCTGAGAGTGGAGGAAGCACCACTGAAGCCAAGGGCTCCATAGAACCGTCACATGTAAATCCAAATGCCGTTCCGATGACCATACGTAAGGAATCCCCTTCGCCACTGAGATCAAAGCCAGAGACACCTCCAAAAAAAGATTTCCGAGCTAATCTAAAAACGCGGCAAGTCTCTGCGGGAAAGGAACCCACCGAAGACGCAGAATTCAAAAACGTCTTTGGTAAACTTAAGCGTACCCAGACACAGAACTACGTGGCACCGGATGAACTCAAGAGTAATATCTTGAGGGGAAAAGCGGGGCTCGCCATGACTGGAGGGCCGAAGAAGACCGAACGCAAGGACGATTTTAAAGAGAGTATACAGAAGCAAAAAGAGGCAATAAAAGCTGGGCTCCCTCCAGGTGTATCTAGGAAAATCAGCGGTAATAGCATTACGAAGGAAGATCCTCCAACGCCGGGAGCTATCCTCAAGAAGAAGGGCTTGACAAGGTCTGATAGTGTTTTGAGTAATGGCAGTGCTGAAGCGAAGAAGACGTCCAGCAAGCCAGAATCTATTGCTAATGTGGAGTGCTTGCATGATAGGCCGCAGCCAATACCACCTGAGACAAATCCAAACGCACCTGCTCACATTCAGAAAGAGCTAGCTGTAAAAACGAAATTAGGGAATAACTTCAATAGCTCCCTGGCCGGTCTGATCTCGAGGGGACCTTCACCTGTCGGCAGCAGCTTAAAGCCAAGTCAGGTAATGAACCAAGGTGTCTTGTCCGAACCTGGAACATCCACAACAAACAACAACAATGAGGATCCTGCTGATGGACCTCAATTAACTCACATGACCAAAGCCAGGGCAAGAGGACCAAAGCGACGATTACCCAAGTATGTTACCGAAGATGCTACAGCAGAATCGCCAACCTCTGCAACAAGTTCTGAATTGAAGAAACAATTTTCCGAAAATTCATCTCCAGCAAATCTTTTTATAGCAAAGCCTCAGTTATCCTCCCTTGCTATTGAGAAGTCTAAGACACGAGCTCTTTCCAGCAAATTAAGTAATGGTAATCGCAAAGCGTCTCAGCCCAATACTCCTCGAAAACCATCCACTAGTATTGCATCAGTTGACAAGATTAAGACCATTCCACCATCTTCGCCTAAAGAATCGTTGCCGGTTAACTCGAAACGTTCACCTGTGATAAATCCAAAACCACAAACAATTGTCAACGATAATCAGATCCGCAAACCCTCGGCCCCTACACCTCAACCACTCCCTCCAACACCCGCAACCCCACTGAAGGCCCAAGGACCACAAGTAAGCCCCTCGAGGTCTGTATCAGGTCAGGAAACCCAGAGCGATGAAGTCCGAGAAATTGACAGGCCACCTCCTTCTGTTCGTAACGCGGCAGCGACTTGGGATCAGTCACCGGCTTTAAATTCTCCACGCCCAATCCGTGCGAAGTCACCGATCAAGCTGCCTACTCGTAGGGACGAGGAAATTGCCTTGGAAAATGCCGGGCTTGCCCGTAAAGAAGCCAAGGCGCCGATTGGCCTTGGAATCCAGACAGCTTGTAAGGAACCTGAAGGGCCAACAACATTAGAACGCAATTTACCCTCGCACCTTCCTATATCACCGAAAAGCCCTCCTCCGCCTGCTATCAAACCTGCATTAATAGCGAACAGAGTGGTTTCCGGCTCTCCATTACCGAAAGCCAAACCCGAGCGCCTTAATTCTCCTGCTCCACAAACCTCGGAAGCAGCATGCTTGTTTGCCGAGTACTTCAATGAGGTTCCTAGCTCTAGTGGCAGAGTCAACATTGATACACAATCTATTCTTGCCTCAAGATCGTCCAGCGCAGGTTCGGATAAGATCAAGACGCTCAGGAAGCAGATTTGGGAAGTTACTGGTGACGGCAAGTCAGTCGCAGTACCTTCACACCAAGAACACATCCTCTTTGAAGAATGCATGTACATTTGCACTCACGTCTTCGGCAACGCGGCGGGGACAAGAAATACAGAAGTGTATCTCTGGTGCGGTGATGGTGTTCCTACCTCAGCGGCCGAAGACGCTCAATTATTCGCGAAGAAAGTCGCCAAAGACAACAACGGCAAGCTTGTTATTCTCCAGCAAGGAAAAGAAACTGCCAATTTCTTCGAAGCATTGGGTGGTATAGCCATCACGCGTCGTGGATCCAGCAGTCGAGCCGACATGCCTTCAAGCGCAGGAGCGACATACATGCTCTGTGGCCGCCGTCATGTTAGTCAAATTGCCTTTGACGAAGTTGACTTTGACCCACAATGTCTTTGCGCAGGATTCCCCTATATTATCTCCGCACGGTTTGGAAAGCTTTATCTTTGGAAGGGCAGCGGGTCCAGCGCCGATGAACTAGGCTGCGCCAGATTGATAGGCATGGATTTGGGGCTGACGGGAGAGATCGAGGAAATTGACGAAGGAAAGGAACCAAGTGCTTTCTGGGAAGCTTTCCCGGGTGGTAAGCCGAAAGACGGACTGAGCTCGAGCGCCAATCCGAAATCACAGAAGTGGCATCTCAAGCCTTCATGTGAGAAATATATGACTAGGCTGTTCAGCGTAGACCTCGAGACGCCAAGATCGAAATTCGGCTCTGGTTTTTCATGGGCAAGGAGAGGCAGTGCGCCGTCATCGGAGGAAGGGGCTATTCCGACAGCGCAGATAAGGGAGATAAATCCATTCACATGTTCGGATTTGGCGGATGATGGCGTCTTTGTGCTGGATACTTTTTTTGAGATCTATGTGTAAGTCGTCGCATCCCAAGCCCTTTCCTTGGCAAACCCCACGCCGCCTTCTCTTCATACCCACTTACCAACCTTCTTATGTTAATCTCCTCCACAGCATCGCCCCCTCCCCTCACGGCTCCAAATCCGCCCGTTTCCCCACCTTCCGCGCCGCCCTCTTATTCGCACAAGAATACGGCATCCTTTCGGCCTCGCTCGAAGACCGACCGTTTGTACCTATCGGCAGCGTTATCTTCGGAGGCAGATATGCGAGTGGGGTACCCGAGGGGATGAGGAGGGCTTTTAGGAAGTGGGAGGATGGCGGGTTGAACGGGGTAGGCAGGGAGTGTAGGGTTGTGGGCTTGACGGAGTGTTTGGAAGTTGTGAGGCGGTAGAGGGAGGTGGTGACGGTGGCCGGGATCTCTGCGGCAACGGTTTGGTGAGGTTTCAAGAGAGGATGGACGACATGGAGATGAAAGCGGAACCAACCACGGACAGGAAATCCATTTCCCGCATGCAACGGCGTTTGCTCGGCGGAGGCACAATTTCACGACAAAGCATTTCTTGTACATCAGCCACTTCGGCGGGGCGGGAAAGGGGGCGCGCGGGACAGTTGATGGCGATTGTACCATCTAAACCCGATAGATCTGTTGCCCTTTTTGTAGATACTCTAGAAATACCAGATGAGGTGGAAGTGGAAGTGGAAGTGGAAGTGAAGTGGGAGCGGGGTGCGGTGGTGTGTATGAGATTAGTGAATCAGAAAGAACGATTCGTTTACTTGAAGTAATTTCGTTGTGCATGACAAGTGTGCTTGAGGTTCGTGTGTGAAAGGGGAGAAGGCAACTTTTTACGCCTTCCTGTCGCGGCGAGGTATTGTATGTGATATGTACACCATCAGCGGCTTTCACTACATACTCCTTCCGGCAAGGCTACAGTACATACCTACAGTAGATGGTTTAAACAAGGGAAAAGATACCCGTACACCCCCCCCCATTACTACCTACTCATACACCACCCATATGACTTGATTCTTGAAGGCTTGATTATTTCTATCTAGGCTACAGCAGATACCTTATAAGCAAGATGAACAAAGTAATCCATAGAACATCGTATCCGACACATCGTTCTCATTTCTCTGCAACTATGAAGAGAACATTTGCAGTCAGCCGGAAACATGAGGATCCTTTTACAACAATATGGAACTCGACTAAATTCCCCATTGGCGCACCACTCACTCACTCACTCACTCACTCACTTCCACACTCACTCACTTCCACAGCAAAATTTACTACAGTAGGCACATCCCCAGGGCTTACCATGTACACACATGAGATCTCAAGTCCTCAAGGCAACCTACCTTGTTGCACGATTTGACAATTTGGCAAAAAGCACCATTTGCACTGGTTGTCAAAAAGAAGCTCGCTGTTCCGGGAGCGATCGGATTTTCGCGGAATGTGAGGGGATAATGTGCAAAAGGGGTTGGGTTGGGGGAAGGGTGCGGTTGGGTTTTTTAGGCTCTGGTTGCTTTTGTGGGGGGGTTTTGGGTTGGGGTTGGGGTTGGTGGGATGGGATGGGGGGGGGGTGAGGATGGCGATGGCGATGGCGATGGCGATGGCGATGAGAAGTGTCAGAATGAAGATAAACAGAAATCTTCAAACCGGATCTTGGTCACTAAATCTCGGTTTTTCTATTGTAAAGTCGCTCCAACAATGCTCAACGGGTTCCCATGCCCCAATATGAAGCATACCAAACCATTGTGCATATCTTAGCTCGTTCTTTCGTTTTAGACCATAGGAACAAAGAACCATAAAGTGGGCTACCTAGTATTATCAGGGACCTCAAAAATATTGGGCCTGGCCATAGAACCAGCCTCGTGAAGGTCTCCTGCGAAGTTCTTTTGGGGCGGTGGCCGCTTCCCCTCGTGTTGTTGCTGGATCAAAGCTGCACGGCCATCAGTCGCTGGGTCAGAATTGTTCTGGGAGATGACCAACTATATTGATGGGCGTCCTTCGCATCTCTTCTCTGCATATGCCTCTCTCGAAGCAACGACACGACAGCGGCGGCCAGACCTAAAGTGAGAGGGGGTCCGACACCAGCACCGATGGCTGCTTCTACGCTGGTGGGCGAAGAACACTGATGCACCATGCTGTTCGTGGAAGCAGAGTTATTATTAGTGTTGCAAGTCGAGTTCGAAACTAAATGAGAGGGTTGGTGGAGCGTAAAGTAGCGTTGCGAGCGTCTGCAAAGAATCCCTTGGCTATGTTGAATATTTTTGGGCCTCGACATTGCGCATTGTTCGAGCCGTCGCAATAGAAATACTGTGGCAAGGTGGTATTCTCGCAGGGAAGCACCTCCGACCATCCGTGTGGTTCTGGTAAGATGAAATGAAGGATCATTAGGATAACTGGATGCCGAATCCGACCTGCAGAGGCAGCATGCCACGGGGCTGACTTGGAGATTTAATTTCAGCCCCCAGCAACAAACCATTGGCTGCGACAGAATCCAAAGATTGTGGGAGTCATGACCAATAGAGAAATCCAAGTAGGTCTTTGTCAAGTTCCACTGGCAACAATGTCCAGTATACATATCTGCCAACGTAGACTACGACGGTTCATTAGATACATCTCGACAAGATCGAAAATCGAAAATCAAATAACCATAGAATCGTAAAAATGAATATGCGACATGACGCATCGCAGCTGCAGTTTATCTGAGATACACATTAAAATAAAATGTCAAGTCTTAACAATCATGTTAAATCAAGCTTCATGCACGATTTATTCAGTATTTCGGAGATACTTTATGCGCTTTATTCCGTGCTTCATACACGCTTCGCTCAATGTTTAACTTTAGGCTTCATTAAACGCATTCTAGCATGTGGTTAGATCAAGCTTTCTATCAAGCTTCCTACCAAGCGCCCTACGCACCTACATACTTATCTACCTACTCATCTACCTACTCACCCACCTACTCACCCACTTACTCACCCACCTACTCACGAGAATGGCGAGTAGGGTGCTGAGTAGGGGAGTAGGCGGAGAAGTAGGTAGAAGAGTGGGTAGGGGAGTAGATAGGGAAGTAGGTGGAGTGACGATTAGGGTGCTAAGTAGAGAAACAGGTAGGAAACAGGTAGGAAAGTGAGTAGAGGAGTGGGTAGGGAAGTAGATGATGGAGTAGATAGAGCGCTGAGTTCATAACATAAAGTACTGAATAAACCACATATTATTAAGACTCGGTAAATCATATATGAAGAGATCCGCGAAGGCGTAAAGTTGCAGTTCAAACGCAGACGACTCGGTGCCTTAACGCCGGCTCTAACAAGCGAGCGCTCCGCAATTGCACAGTACCACAGAGGTCAATGTGACCTTCGGTGGGAAAACTACAAGACCCGTATTGCAGACGCCGACGCGACGCCAGCTCAACGGTCTCATCTGTCCAACAAGACAGTGAAAATGCGCGACGGTCTTCAGAAGGCCGAAAGCACTCTCGCGACCCACATCAGAACTGAACGCATAGGTCTAAATGCTTACCTACACTCGAGGAACGTTCCGGGCGCGGACAACCCCCGATGCGCCTGTGGGGGGCGACGTCAGACAGCCAAGCATATTCTAATGCACTGCCCGGACTGGACACACCTTCGACCGAAGATGCTTCGCGAAGCCGGCCTGACGGATTACCGGATTATCGTTTCGACCGCGAAGGGTCTCAGGGCAGCAGCGAGAATGATGATGGAAACGGAGCTTTTGGAACAGTTTCGAGTTGCAAGGGCACTCATTTTTAACGTGCGATCATCGCGAACAAATCTGGTATATAGTTTCAGCGTTATTGTCTCGGCAGCGTGCAGCAGCCGCATAGTCAGCGAGCGGTTTTATACCCCAGAGGGTTTTGTCCACCCGATACATACATAGCATAGGTATCCCCCATGGGTCGGCTTAAACGATGTCACAAGGGTGTATGAATTTATTGTTATCATATATGGAGCACTTCGAAACATTAAACGAAGCATGTATGAAGCCATTTAACATGTTTACGTATCGTTTTTGCGATTTGAAATTCTCGATTCTTGATTTCCGATTTTCCAAAAATTCGTTTTGTCGCCAAGTCCATAATGGACTGCCGCACTAATAGACCGCCGTAATAACAATGTTGAAGAATCCATTCGTGGAACAGAACGTCGATGCTCGGGTGTTTGGTGAACACGAATAATCGTCTCGCATCCCTCTAAGCTCAAACAGTAGTCCTGTGTGATTGAATCTTACTGCACCTTCTCAACATGTGACCCAATAGCGATGCATTTCTCAACGAAAGTCGAAGCGACTTGCAAGTTCTCTGCACTACTCAGCGCTTTCGTGATCATAGCCTCGCTCTTTTCATGTAGCAACCGTCTGAGTGCGCTGACCAGAAATGCTGACACCAGCTCGACAGACCACGTTTCGGGAATGAGTTCCAAAACCTGCCGCACGTCGTACCAAGATCCAAACCGTTCCAGGAGCTCGCTCGTTCGCTCCAATCTATCATTAATGTCTTGGATACGGAGGAACTCCGAAAGTAGATATTCAAAGAGTTTTGCTTGTTCCTCTCGTGAGGGAACAGCGATCGGGGTAACGGGTCCTGAGATCGGGTGGAAGATACTCGCTCCACCCAAAAGGCAGTAATTGATAGCAGTATGATAATCTCCTAGCCCTTGAGTGAGCAGCCGAAGAGCTTGCTGATGTCGACCTTGACGCCCGTCAATAATGATGGATTCTGGAACAAGGTCTTCTTCGAATGGCTCAATCCGACTTAGAATCTTGCCGACATCGTAGGAAAAGTCGGCACCATGACTTCCACCAAGGAGCTCGAGAAGACGGAGGCGATCATGCCACCATGAAACCGGAATATCGTTCTCAATGATGAACTGGCGGTATGTCGGTTTAGGTGGTCGCAGTGCTCTGTAGGACTCGTACGTCTGCGCAAGAGTAGCTCGAGCATCCTCGGAACCGCTTAATACAGCAAGCACATTGTTGAGGTAATAGGAAATCAGATCGTTCGCATACTGGACGTTCTTTTTGCCAAAAACAAGATGCTCGAGGTAAACCTTTACGGCATCAGGAGCTTGCTGTTTCAGTAGCTGTACCACGTGTTGAGGTTCCATCTTGACCCTACTGCTGTCGTCTGTGAAAACTTGGACGCCAAGTGTTGGATTTCGCCTGGCAAGCCAAGTTCCGTATTCGTGGACTATGCTAGTGTCTTTCATCTTCCCAAGATATTTACGAACCTCATTTTCTCCGTCTCGTAGCTCACCGCCCTCATCTTTTTCACCGTCGACAATTCTTCTCCAAGTTGCCAAAACTTTCCCGAACATTTTGCGACTTTGGTATAGCCTACTAAGTACGTACAGACGGTGATAATCTTCCAAGAGTATGACCGCTCGCTCAAAGCATTCGACTCCAGAATCCACAAGGGAATATAGCTCAGCTCTGGCTGATGACGGCATTGAAGACTTCTTTGTATTTTGCCTGTCCTGTTCGAGTAGTATACGCAGTAAAGCCGCATCAACGGTCTGGAAAACCTGGACTTCATCTGCTATACTGCCAAAGCCCTTGCGTTGTCGCCAAGCCGAAAGATATCGCTTGATAAGGTTTGTGATTTCTGAGTTGCCTTGGTCATGTGATTCTCCAACCCCCCGGCTCCCAGACATCAAGGACCGGTAGTGCTCCATGATCCAGCTCAAGCCTGCGTGTATCCAAATGCCTCTTGGACCTTCAATGATTTCATCCCGAAGTTGCGGGATCAAGGAAAGCATTACACGCGGTTCCACACCACCTTCCATCATCAAACCTTCTGTAATGCGCTTATCCGCGCCTTCTAGAGTAGACATCATGGACGGCCGGGCGAGTAGGTCGGCAAATAGGATTAGACTTGTCTTTTGACGTATATACTCCAGGCTTAAGAACTCGGTTTCCGTGCTCGGTTCTTGCCCTCGAATCCCGTTCACAATCTTGATAATCTGACTTCGATCTATCGTGACATGTGATTCTTTGCCCAGATATGCCCCCATGATCTGATCGATGACCGCATCCAGCCTGATGACGAGCGGGTTTCGGACAGCCCACCAGATCGAAGAGCCTGACCATACCGCAATGTGGCTCGTTCGTCCCCCTAAGCGCCGACTAAACCCATCTTCTTCCCGAGTCCTGTTCCTTTCCCATTCTTCTACTGGTCTATCTGATTTTTGACGTTCCGCTGACGAAGCATCTGCACTGCTGCTGGTTAGTCGTAAACGTGTTGCACGCAGGACCTGGCCAACTTCTGGAAAGGGAACAACCGCTGCAGTCTGAAGAAGTCGGAGACCAATTTTGGGACTTAAGGGTGTCTCATCACCCTCCCCGCTCTTCATATGAGACTTAGACGTGCGGACTGTCAACCAGTCTTTACTTTCGCTATCATCCACATCCCACCTTTGGATCTCTATTACCTCTTTTTCTACGCTGTCTCCTGGCCGCATCATGGTAGCAAGGACGAAGCCTTCACGGTCTTCCTCTTCGGTACCTTGGACACGTTCAATTTCCACACCGCTCCCGTCTACGACGACGGCACTGGGATAGTGACTAAACTCCACACTTCCTCGAACAACGTCACCGTCGAGATTGACAAAGATACCAACACCAGGCTCCATAGGGGCAGTACCGGTGGTCAGTAGGAATTCCGTAGGTGTAGGGGAGCATATATGTGGCGTCAAGCTGTGTACATCTTGCTTTAATAGTGAAACTTGCTTAGGCTTGCTTAGTTCTTCAGGCGGTGGTGGCAGAGGCTTGTCAGAACGCGAAGGCACCCTACCCGGGCTTCCGGCCTTCGAATCGGACCTGTTGAGGGATGAACTTTGTAACGGCGACGTGGCTCTTCCAACAGGCTCCGGAGTGGTGAGACCTGACCTGTCTTGACTTCTTGCCTGTGGACTTTGTTGCCGTCGCCCAAGGTTACTCGCAAACGCACCTAGACTTGAGCCCCTGCTGTGGCCTTTCCCTCCGCCAGGACCTTCACCAGAAGTAGGACGACTCGGGCTGGAGCTACGAAAGCCTGGATCAAGACTTGTAGCAATATCCTCCACTTGCCCACCTCCAGCGTTGTCATCCAAGGACGAAATAGGAAAGAGAGATATCTTTTGCTGATTATCAACATCAAGTAGAGCGTATGAATGGGCATCAGCCACGCAGGCGAAATTGGCGCGGCGAGTAGCCACAAGACATCCAGGATATTCTATGTTTCTAACACGACGAGCCTCATCACCAATGCGAACAAGCCTAATCCGGTTTTTGACACAGATCATAATAACCTCTCCATCTCCTTCTGCCACTCCAGCTTCATTGAGGTTTGCTCCTCCCACCCAGCTGCAATTAGAGACCACAGTATTACCAAAGGCAGGTGTTAGTTCAGGCAAGCTATAGAATGACAATGTACCATTGCAAAGAATGCAGGCTTTGTCGACTTTTGGAAGCACCAGGATTTGCTGCACCCCATTTGAGAAAAGAAAGTCGTCCTGGGCTTGATTATAAGTTGGCTGAAGCCTAGATGCAAAGATGAAAGTTGGGGAATCGGACTCATCGGCCGGATCAGGTGGGATTGAGACAAAGTGAAGGATTTCTCCAGTAGATGTGCCAACATATAGGTTGGTCTCTGGAAGAAGTACGAATTAGCAAAGTGCAAATATGAAAAGGCCATTGTTTCTTCGAAGCTCAGAATTCCATTAAGATAGGGTGTTCCAGTGTCTGTATAAGGACTAACCACATAATTCAACACAGGTAATCTGGGCTTCCTGTGCTTCTCCATCCGCAGAGAGCGGAACATCTTCAACAAGTTTTTTTAAGACGTAAGGGCCGCGCGAAGCACTCTGGTATGGTTCAGGGCTTCCTTCAGGCGCCATCGTTAAGTTTTTGTGCCTGGATCCGTCACCCAGGCCGGGATTGAGAGTTTACATTTTTGATAGAGCAGTATTGCACTTGGAGGCGTTTCCGTTAGTGAAGGGCGGTGGGCGCCTTGTGGACAGATTCCGGCTGCCGGTCAAAGAATTCCCCGGACGATACGGACTTACTTCGAAACCATTCATACAGTAAACATTTGACGGTACATAGACATGTAAGCGTCGTATCTTGAGAATCTTAACAAATTTTGTGCAGTGCCCCTTTCATAACATCTGGAACTGCGGATGAATCATGGACGTGTCTGCTGTAGCAGAGAGCAGGTCATCTGGTGACAGTGACCGAGATGGTCTTAACGACAGCTCAAGTACCACGAAAGACGGTCGCTCAACATCTTCAGCTCTAAGTAATGGCATGTCTCGTCCCTCTGCAGAGACCAACAAGTTTCAGAGTGCAATTTCAGCTTGGAGGAGTAAGTGGTGCACCTATGTTCCGTGGAGCAGAAAGCTAATCTCTTAATCCCCAGATATTGACCTGACCAGGCTGGTACCTGGACTGGACAACACAGCATCAGAGATTGTCTCTCAACAACGAGATGCTCTATTATCAAGAAAGGACTTGGCCCAGAAAACGAAGGATTTCAGAAAGCTCGATGATGAGGCAAAGCTTGGGGAGTTCAAGGGCTTATTGAAAGGTAATTATCATACTATGCAATTACAATCTAAGCTTCTAATTTGAAGGCAGCATATCAGACGTTCATTGACCTCCTAACAAGTCACGGCAAGACGACTTCTGCTGCTTTTCTACAGACATACTCCTCAATCTCCGAAGCCCCGGACCCTTATCCTCTGCTCGAAGCGTCCGTCGATGCTCTATCGCTATCCGAAGATACATTGCCTAAGTTGACATTGGAGAATGAGCACCTTCAGAAGAGCATAGCCACCCTTACAAATCAGCTTGACAACGCGGAGCGCCAACTGGAGGAAGAACGTGCTGCACGGAAAGATTTGGAGGAATCACGAGAATCAAGATTGAAAGAGGTCGAGAATCAATGGAAAGCCGTAGTTGAGGAGAAAAAGGACAACTGGGAGTCCCGAGAGCGCAGCTTAGAGGAGAAAGTGGAGAATCAAGACCGTCTTCTGAACGAACTAAAAGCCAGCTATGAAGTAGCTCAACGCTTGGGAAAGACCGGCGAGAGTGAGAACGAGAGCCATCAAATCTCCGTCAGCGCTGCGGAGCTGGAGATCGTAAGCTCAGACCTTGACAGGACGAGTCAACGCCTGGCGGAAGTGGAAGCAAGGAACGAACAACTGCGAATAGAGCTCGCTGAAGCTTCCTCTAACGACCATCGAGAACCAACGAAGGACGAAGATTCAGCCAGTGCCCGCTTGCGATCGGAAAACTCCTCTCTGCTGAGAAAGCTTGAAGCAAGCAAAATGGAGAGAGATTCGGAGTTGAGAAAGCAAGAGAGTCGAATTCGTAATCTGGAAAAAGACACAAAATCGTTGCTGCAAGATAGGGAAGATTTGCGTGTCAAAGTCCACTCATGGCGCGACTATCCAGAAGTCAAGCGAGAACTGGAAATGTTCAAGGTATGCCAATAAATAGCAAAGAGGCAGTGATGTTCTCTAACGTACCTTTTGCAGTCTATCGAATTTTCCACGCTTGATGATGACGAGACAGGTAGAGCCGCGAACGATGATGGCGATATCGATATGGATCGTGAGCTCGTTCAAGGCAACGATCTAGCTAGAGATGGGAAAAAGGAAACTCTCGAACAATTGCTGCTTGCTAGAAATCAGAAGCTAAGTAACGAGATGGCCGTTTTGAGGGTATCCCATCAAGATCTACAACAACAGTTGGATTCTTTACAGGAGACTTTGTCAAGTACAAATGCAGAACTGGAGCAGTCGCGGAACCTAAATGCAATATTGGAAACCGATTTGACCCGAGTTCAACAGGAGGCCTCGACTACCTTTCCATCATCAGCTATGTCCACTACTGGGACTTATACATCTCGATATCCGGCATCGACAGCTTATAATGCCAATTCTCTTGGGAGCCGCCGAGGAAGGACTTCGCCAACATCTTCGATTATATCTGGTTTCGATCCCCAGAGTAACTCACGCAGCACCTTGGATGCGATCCGTGCGGGGGAGGCGGTTGGAGGCGGATCTGGAATCCTGCCGATGATCCAAGCCCAGAGAGACCGCTTCAAACAAAAGAATGCCCAACTTGAAGGAGAGCTTTCGAAACAGTACAGCACTGTATCTTCGTTGCGTCAGGAGATCGCTTCCCTGCAAAAGGACAACCTCAACCTCTATGAGAAGTCCCGTTACGTCTCAACATATAGCCGAGGCCAACCGTCTGCATCGGCTTCAGCGCTCTCTCAAACACCTCAGTCTACTGCCATACAAATTTCCGCAGATACATCTTCCGGACTGTCGACAGACCGGTATCGATCAGCTTACGAAGCCAACATCTCCCCCTTTGCCGCCTTCAGAGGGCGGGAATCGACACGAGCCTACAAACGTATGAGTCTGCCAGAGCGGATGGTTTATTCCATCACGCGTATGGTGTTGGCAAATCGAACGAGTCGGAACGTATTTGCTGGATACTGCTTAGCGTTACATATATTGATCTTCATCATGCTCTATTGGATGCAGACCGTCGATATAGAGAAACACGCAAGCAACCTCGGCGAGGCGGCGGGAGCCGTTGTAGCCGGTGGGAGTGCCCTGGGCGGTAATCCAGGAGCGGCTGCACAACATGGCGATTGGCATCCAGAGGGATTTCAAGCCAATCCTTCGTAGAAGACATTCTTACTTGATGTTAAGCAGCAAGTTTTAAGGATAACGTCGACCAATAACTGCATGAAGTTGCCTTGTCTCGGTGTGGCCAAGGTCCTTGACTCAAGGTTCTACATCAATTTGATAAGCTCGAGTCAAATTCTTGCTACCACCACGCTTACGGTTGACGAGGTAGAGGGAACATGTTATTGGACTTCTATCGAAACGCTTCCCGTTGAGCCTCATCGTCTTCCCCACCCAACCAGATCAGACGATAAAATAAGGATTGAGCGCCATAACAGGTGGCCTGGTCGTTGTGGATCCACGAATACGATGGTGTTCGTAGAGTGAGAGCAGATGTTCGGTTTTCAGACTTGGCTGCATAAGTGATTGGTCCACGGTTCACCCGCAGGATCTCGAAGCGCCCGGGTGGATCTGCTATCACCAACAACTGGAGGTGCATAAGGTACTTAACGATAGGTTCCAACCCGGGCCACCTGATTTTAGACTGCGCTACCCTTTAGTCAATCAACCTTGATTCTGTGTTTTCCTCTCGAACCCAAGTGCAAACAGAGTCTCTGTTTGAAGGGAAAGTCGCCGAACACAGCAATGCTCTAATGCGCTCCAGCCCATCTCATCAAAATATACAACCATCCAGCCTGCCTCCTCAAGACCAGCAACAATGGGCAATTGCGACGCTGTCTGCAATCTTTCCTGATTGGTGCAACCCTAATTCAACAGCCAATCGGCAAGGCCACGTCCTTCCCTCTCTTTCGCGGAGCCGCCCAGGTAAGGATTGTGCATACAACCCGCATCCCCCTCAATCTATCCCAGGCAACTCAGGCCAAAGAGGCCTGACCAGCTGCCACTGCAAGCGCCATCAATTTTGTTTTTAGATCTCCCAGCTTCCATATCGTCAACCCCGTTAATTTTCCCATTGTGTCGGTATTGCATCGACCAGAATAGAAACCTGGACAATATACATAAGAAACAAACATGACCTCCTCCACAATGCATTTACGCTGTGCTACACTCAAGCCACTTCAATCTGGACATTGTAACTGTGCTTGTCGGTCCGGATCTAACCAACATCCTCTCTCCCTGACTCTCGTGTCCACTCACTTCCATCATGCAACCATCACTCATACTTCTATCATGTCTGGCGGGTTTGACATGGTCGGCTGCGATAGAAAAGCGGGGTGAAGAGCCATGGTCCGAGCCTGTTATGGAATACTATGAAGCTGTATCGAGAAGATTAGCCAAGGCGAGAGACCATCCTTTACCCAAGGATGCATCGAGTTGTCTTCTGTCCAATGCCACCCTTCCGTCTTCTGCACTTCCAACAACGAACGCTTCTCTTGCACTGTACCATGTTGCTATCGGACGCGGAACACAGGTTAGTCTCTCAGTTTATAATGCCACCACGTTCCATTGAATCATCTTTACTAAAGCCTTTCCAGAACTATACGTGCGCCTCACCCTCCGCAACCCCCGTCCCCATTGGCGCCGTCGCAACCCTCTTCAACGCCACCTGCGTGGCCTCCTCCGACCAAGCAACCCTAGACTACCTTACCGGTCTCGCCTACCAAACGCCTGTGGACAGCCCCGCCATCGTCCACGGCCCCGCCAGCGCCGACACCTCCGGCCACCACTACTTCACCAACGACGCCAAAACCGCAACCTTCAACCTTCACAACGCAGCCGCAGACTTCGGCATTACCTTTAGCAACAAAGTCAATTCCGCCCCATCCCAGGAATACTTTCCCGCCAGCACCTCCGGGGTCGCATGGTTGCAGCTCAAAGTCCTCCTCACGCCACCTACGCCGCTTTTCATCGTAGACGCGGATCGAGTTGGCGACGTGCAGCAGATCTACCGCGTCAAGACCATTGGAGGCAATCCGCCACCGACATGTGACGGGCAGCCCGCGGTCATAAAAGTGGATTACGCGGCGCAGTACTGGTTCTACCATCTGCCCTCAGATTCACAATCGCAATCAGCGGATTAGGTTTTTCTTTCCCTTTTTCATTCGGATCACTCGGTTCTCCTAGATACCTTCGCTACACGGCACTTTGGGGGCGGGGCGTTCCGGGCCTGCGGGCAGTCTTGGGTTCTATATGGTAGCTTCTCGAGTGACATACTGGGCTGCCGAAAGAGCGCCTTCAACTTCTCTCCGGATGGGGGAGAGGAGGGTTTATAATATAAATATATATTTTCCAATGACCGGTTCCAGTCGTTGCTATGATACTTCTTCGTGATTCAGCCCTTCGATTCTAGTAAACATAAATCCAAATCGACCGAACCAGGACCTGAAAAGTTCTGGTTTCGGGAAAATACCAGCCAAACCCAATCCCAAAACCCAAATACATACCCTAAAAAGAAAACCCCCGCCCAACCTTCACACTGAAACTATCATAGACATTATTAAATAAACACGGCCCAAAAACTCAAAATCCCCCCATCTCCACAAACAAAATTTAAAAAAGCATTCCGCGTGGGACTCGAACCCACAGCCTCCAGATTCCGAAATTGTGACCGGATTTTTTAAAAGGAAACGGGTAGAAGTCTGGCGCGCTACCATTGCGCCAGCGGAACAATTTTTATTCTGGTGGTCGGTTAGAAAATATATAGAGTTAGGCTGTGGGTGGAGGGAATGAGGAAGTGGGATGGTGGGTGGATGGGATGAGAGGGAGTTGCGCAAGTGGTTATGTTGTGTAATTTATGGGGTTATGACTTATGAGACGTGCTTCAGCAAGTTAGTGATATGAGGGCTTTGACGCAAGCCACGAGAAGAATTTCTTTGTACAAACACCAGAGCTAGCTACTTAATAACCCAGCCTATGCTCAACTCCTGGTATCTAGATCCAAGTCTAATGCATAGAAAGAACTCCCGCCCAATGCATCCCCTCTCTATTTCAAACCCACGTCCCCCCCTCGCAGTTAGCAACCCACTAAAGTTCCTTTTTCAAAAAATGCTCCGGCTTATGCGACGTCTCGAAATCGATATGCACATATGCCCTTTCCACATCCGGCAGGCTCTCGAGCTTCGTCTGCAGTTCCTCGGCGACGTCGTGCGTGGCGCGTAGGGTCTCGTTGGGGTCCATGACGATGTCGACTTCAACGATGATGCGCGGGCCGCTATAGTAGGCGCGGACGGTGTCGATGCCGGTGATCATGGGGGAGTGGGTCATTGCTGTGGAAGGGTGGGGTTAGTGTTTGTGATATACTAGCTGCGCCGAGGGTTGGATAGGGATAGAAGAGGAGTAACAAGAAGGAAAAGGCTCACCAATATAAGTGATCCACTGCTGCAATTGGGTACTAGCGGTAACGCCAATAAGCAGCTGGAATTCCTTGTACGCGGTGGTGAGCCAGAGAGTAGAGATCAACAAGGAGAGAGCTATGGCGCCGGCGGGATCAATCCACCATCTTAATTTTGCCCCGCCAGCAGATGTGAGAAGACCGATTCCGTTGATGATCAAATCGTTTCGATGATCTTCCCATAGAATGTGTATTTGAGAGTAGACTTTCCGCAAAGCCCAACAATAGCAGAACAACGCGAGCTTCGTACAGAAGGCAGCTCCAACAACGGCCATGGAGGTGATGTAGAAGTCACTGGTTAGTCTTTTGTTTCCATTCTTGTCTTTGGGCGCGCCCTGGGTAAGCTGGGAGATGGAGAAGGCAATTATGACCCATGAAACTGCTGTCATGAGGAAACAGAAGACAATGTTTCCAGCCGTCTCAATTCTGGCTTTCCCTGAGGGAAACCTTCTAGAATCAACCTTTCTCACAGCACGATTGCTCAATATGAGCGTGACATTTGACATTGGGTCGAAAATTGCATCTGCCATTGTAGTGAAGAGGGAAAGCGAGCCAGAGGATGAGGCGGCGTAGATTTGGAGACCTGCAAGAATGACATTGGCGGTAAAAGATCCCTTGACTGCGATCTGGAATTTTAAGTGATTGTCTCCTTCAAACTCCCTAGCCTGCCGGACGTGTTCATCGACAGGCTTCAGCCATCTCTCGATATTCTCGTTTTGGCTTTCATAGAAATGTTGGATCTTCCTTGCCTTCTGGGCTTCTTTATTGAAAGTAATGGGCCCGCATCCATCACGCTTCCTTGACGTATTTGCGCGAATCAGGTTGATCTCGCTTTCCGATCTCAGCCTTGACGACAGCTGATATGGATCGTTTTCTAGGGTGTAATTTGGAGGGGTTTGGCCCTCTACGTCTGTTGAGGAGGAGCGTGTAATGGGATGTCGAGCGATTGGGTCGTTCTCGTTAGAATTGGGTATTATCGCCTCGTATGAGGTGCTCAGGGCACGTTTGAAGGAATCGTGGCCGTCCAGTTGGGGGATCGGGGTCGAAACTTCCGAACGCTCAAGATGGATATGGAATGGATGAGGGTGCATCGTTATCGTTTGGTCGAGGCTGGTATTTGATGCCATTATGGCTAATTATGTGTTCTAAACGCTCTAACTGAGAGCAATGAGGGTATGGATGCTGTTTAACACAATAGCCAGAGCACATGCAGTGCTTTGGTTGAGCACAACAATCTTACGAGTGTGACGGTGTGGCTACGAGCTCTTGAGGCGCAGTCCAAAGATTACCGAGCTAAATTAAGCGATTGTATCATAACTGACGCAAATGCCGGGCTAAACTCCGGAAGGTTCTCCACTCCGTACCATCATGGTTACAACTGTCATGCATGCGTGGTGAATTGCTGCAGCGTTACCACCATGGTCGTGACGAAAGGTGTAGTCAGGCTGGCCTCAGATCCTCTCAGATTGAACTTTCTACATCTACAAGAGGTGTCATTGCTCAGTACACTAGATCAATTTCTGACGTCGATGCCATTGCTAAGCCTTTGATAAGAACTACCTTGGCGCACGATAGAAGAGTACGATCAGATCTAAGAACCGGATAGCGGGCAGAACAAGGCCCGGAGAAGAAAAGCTTAGAGTTCAAAAAAGATTTGCAAGAGCAAGTCAAGGATTCCTCCGCCATGGATCCATCCAAACTTGACATCTCTCCATTGAAAGACCTAACCGTGGACAACATCACAGAGAACACGGTCCGAATCAACTCCCAGTGTCCAGACCCTCGCATGAAGTATGTCCTTGAGAGACTCGTCAGTCATCTCCATGACTTCGCCAGGGAAACCCGGCTAAGCACCGAGGAATGGGTAGCTGGCTATGAGTTTCTCACTGCCGTGGGGCAAATCTGCTCAGATGTTAGACAAGTAAGCTCCGATCCCTCGAGAGCGAAGCGAATCAGATTTCTAACACTAACCTGAAGCTGACCGCATTCCTAGGAATTCATACTCCTCTCTGACATCCTCGGCCTCTCCCTTCTCGTCGACTCAATCGACCACCCAAAACCACCCTACGCAACTGAAGGCTCCGTTCTCGGCCCCTTTCATACCCATGAAGCCCAAGAGATGCCAAATGGCAATGCCATGTCCCACGATTCCGCTGGCACTCCCCTTCTTGTCCTCTGCACTGTCAAAGATTCCCACGGCAAGCCTATCCCAAATGTCAAGATCGACATATGGGAAACGGATTCCAAAGGTCACTACGATGTGCAATATCCCGATCGTGAAGGACCAGACGGACGGTGCATCATGCGCAGTGATGAGGAGGGCAACTTTTGGTTCAAAGCTATCAAGCCAGTATCATACCCGATTCCGCATGACGGCCCAGTCGGGAAACTCCTAGAAAAACTTCACAGACACCCATATCGGCCTGCACACATGCACTTTATGTTCGAAAAGCCTGGATATGACCATTTGATCACAGCTTTGTATTTGCGAGGCGATCCCTACGAAACCACCGATGCCGTCTTCGGTGTCAAATCCTCCCTCGTCGTCGACCTTGACCCCCTCCCTCAGACTCTAGCCACCGAATACTCCCTGCCCTCCCGCAGCCTGCTATTGACATACGATTTCGTGCTGGTGACGGAGAAGGAAGCGAGTGATCTGAGGGATGAGAAGAGTAGAAAGACTTTGAAGGAACTGGGGAGGAAGATTAGGATTGTGGAGGGATTGCCGGTGCCCGATGTGGATTAGGGTTTCGGGCATGGGAACGAAAGAAGATGGGCGCTGGAAAGAGGAAGTGAAGTAGGATTCGGGGGTGGTAGGATATTCGATTCTTACTTTACCACTCGTGCCACTGTAGATGCTTATAGTTGCTAGTTTCAAATTCGATAGTGGATAATGCCACACTGTAATCCTAGCGACAGCGCGTTAAGGTTATCGATAACACGATAAGAAAAGTTCTCGATAGAATACGCGTCATACTTAGATTCAACGGCTGCTAAATGTTTACCAAACTGTGTTTACTTTTTGATATCCATCCTGAGTTACTCAAGAAAATCTGTCGTTCGAGGCAGCAGAGGTGCGTACTTGGAAACACGGCTGCAAAGTTTCCCTACAGATTCCAGATCAACAATATTCCAGATAGACATTCACCTTCTCGACTTTTGATCAGTTTGAACCCTTGCCCCTGGGCTTGACTCGCCCAACGATTCATTCCCCATTCACTCTCCCAATCCCCATATCTGCGCTATGATCTGACCCACAATCATTCACAACTTCTTGTTTCCTAATCTCGCCCACCCCCGCTTTCCCCCCATCTTCTTTCTTGTTTCAAGGAGTATGAACAGAAAGAGAAAACGAGAAGGTTCATCCGACGTGCGTATTTCCTGTGCTGCGAAGCCGTAGTCTTTGGTTGCTCGTGGTCACTAACGTGGGTACAGTCGCAACAGGAAGATCCGCCAGAAGCACTTCAAGTGAGTTTACCTTCATATAGGTGGGGGTTTTTCCGCCTTTATTACTTACTGACTGTGGGTTATAGGAGCCGGAACTTCCAACAAGGGATACAGAACCTACAGTACCTACAACAGCTCCTACGCTACCAGCTTGTCCACATCTACCGCCGTCTTTAGGCGCTGCGCAACCTCTCACCGAGGAGAATCTACGCATTTTAGAGGGATCCTCTATTATCAGTGACATGGCGCCAAAGAAATCTAATGTAGATGTTACTACATCTACTACTAAGACCACAAATACCGCTGCACCATTGGATACGAAGATCCTCGAAGATGTCATAAAAGCCCTCCGGAGCAACAAGCTTTGGATCAAGGACCCTGTAGCGAGGCAAAGGTACCCAGAGGTGGTAGACTTCGCATCACAGCTTATCACACACAAGCGGCACTCCGATATGGACGAGATCTCTCAGCAAGAAGCCCTCGAGAGCCAGGTAGATTATGGTTCTACTAACGAAGCTACCTTCGTTGCCGAGATGTGGTGTCACATGCACAAAGACTACCGCGACAAACGTATTTCCGGCGAACCTGGCTCGGACATCCTGGACGCAGACTGGACGACCGAAACATGGCATAAGGCTCATCTGAATGCAAGATGGGATCTAGAATTCCGGCCCGAGTCAATACCGCGCATTGATACCAAGAACGCAACAATCATCAAGCTTCTCCAGGCTTTGCCACGCGTCAAGAATCCGAAACCCGATTTAGCTTACGGAATCAAGCATAGGGCGTTCACGCAGACGGAGTTGGATGTTGCCAACGCGCACCTTCGTTTCTCGGAACCCTCCCCAGGGCTTTGCTTTCCGTTCTTCGCCGCGGAGTTCAAGGGCGCTGGCGGCGTCCCGGAAGAAGCAGAGTTACAAGCCTGCCGGGTAGGCGCTGCCATGGTTAATGCGGTCAGGGGGCTAAACAAAATTGCAGGGCTTGAAAAGAAGGATGCTGGCGCCGACATGAGCTCGTTCGCCTTCACGTTGACTATGATCCCATCAAGTGCGCGTATGCAGGTCCATTGGGCACAGATCGTACCGGGAGAGCCAACTATCTACCACATGCACACCATCGGGAGATACTGGCTAGACATGGGGCGCGATTACAAGGATATCCGCCGGGATCTTAACAACATCCTGGATTGGGGCCTTTCGGTCCGCTTACAACATGTCAAGGAGACGCTCAATGCCATCAATAAGAAGAATCTCGCTGCTCCACCACCAAAGACGCAGAACACTGGAACAGAAGCGAGCGAGAAAGGGGACGCCGGGGTGGAGCAAGGATCAGTTGGCTAATTGGTCGAATTGTCCAGACGTGTATTATGTGGATAGCTACAAGTGGGACCAAGGGACCTCTTCTTCAATTTCCATTTCCATTTCCATTTCCATTTCCCTATTCTTTAAATAAGCTATCTATCCCAAGCCCTTTCATAACAACAAAAACAAACTACACCACTACCTCCGCCCTGCTGCTATAAGAAGACCTCACTATTTACGCAGCACACCGGTTTCGTATACGCCCACCCCCGCTCTCCCCCGCGGCAATGGCAGAAGAAATCACTTCTGGAGATCTAGATACGAGGCAAGGTTGCATACAGCAGCAGCACGTCACGCTCCGCACACCACCAGCACGCCATATCATAGAGAAAGTAAGGGTTAACATGCTTTTGGGATACCTGCTTTGGGGACTCTGTGGCCGCTAGTCCATAAGGGATTCTTTGAAAACAAGGGGAAGGTTGTGACGTAGGACTTGGACGATGGCAGCGGCTTCCTAGATTAGTTGCACCTCGTCTAGTATCGACTATCATCCTTTTCAAAGGTAAAGTATTCTAATTCTAAGGTCCACCACCTGGTAGTGTAACGAGTGATTGGGTGAGTAGGTAGGCGAGTATGTAGGCAGGCAAGTGAGTACTTCGATGAGTATTCCGTAAACAGAAAGGTATGACTCCCGCCAAAATTCATTTTTAGATTGACATGTTCGAACGCAGCAATACATTTTCCGCCATGCGCAGCAACGAATATTCATCTAAATCTTATGCTTCGAAAGCGCATTTGTTTGCCTCGAAAACCATCAAGTTTAGAAAACTCGAGATTTCGCGCCGTGCCAAAACCTGCCAAGACTGTGCGGAATCTGATAAATTGTACTGTACCCAGTGTTCTTCACTCCGTGGAGCGACTTCCCAAAAGGTCCCGCAAGGCACTCGTGTTCCTGTTCGTGACTTGTCGCCTGTCCTTCGCTGGCTGTAGAGGCATCTTGCAGTGTAGAGATCTGCACAGAGTAAGATGCAGCCTTGCTGACACTCGTGCTGGTGGCAATTCCCTCGTGGAGAGTGCTCAACGACAAGCCATCACTGGCCATACGGCGGAAGTCGTCGGCGACCTCGCTGTTGTACTGCATAGGATCGAGTCCCTCAAAGATGATGGGCGAGTGGAGCTTGGCTAGTTCCGCGACATTGTTGAGACTGAAACGTGTAATGGGCGTATCTTTTGGCACTTGAACCTTGAGTCCAAAAGGATACAGAGGCTCCAACTTCACCTGCTGGTCAAATGCAACCGCTTCATTGGTACCAATAACGCTGTACATTGGTACGTCGGCACACAAAAAGTTGAGGCCAAGCTCATCCTTACAAATCTTGTAAGTCACATCACTGTCCGTTGGCTTGCGGCCAAGGCTCAAAGAGACGTTCGTGACATCCAGATAGGGAGTGTTGTGCCAAGGTGTGACGGGAAAGGTGCTATGCCGCTTGTGAGGCAACAATGCCACCGAGAGTTTACTAGTATTATCACTCGCATGGATAGATAGGCGAACGTGTAATGGGGACTTGCTTGCCACCAACGCGGAAAAGGCCTTGCCACGCTCAATCATGCCACGCGCCACCTTGGAACTGTGCTTCCTGGCAGCACTCTTGCCCATACCCTTTTCACGGAAGGATGTCGCCAAATCCAATTCAAGGAACTTCATATAGGCACGATACGTCAAAAGGGCATTGTTGTCCTTTTTGATGTCCTCGTCAAAGACATACCCAGGGGGAAGAAAAGAGACAAAGAGACGTTCCTTGAGCTTTCCAATGCGACTTGCATACTCTTCGGCAGTAGTTGGTGAGCTCTCGCTACCAACCAACTCGAAGAGATCCGTGAATTTCAAGTGCTTCAGTCCCAGACTCTCGGTGATGCGGTGAAGACCTTTTGCATAGTCGAAAACTTCCTCGTCGGAAACGCCCAACAAGTCATTGTAACAGGAACCATCGCTTACGACAGTGACGTGGCCACCAGGCGAATAAACTTGCTGGATGCGTGCACCAATAGAGTTGAAATGTTGGAGAGACATGCGTTCACCCACATCTGGATCGGGGCCTAGGACCTTGGATTCATGGTTGGGGCTCTTGAATGGATACGCAGGCACCACCATATTAATGGGTTCTTGTTTGGCAATAAAGCTGCGCAGTGTGTCCAACATTTTGGGTTCCATCACGTCTTTATACCTATCGCCAGGGCCGCGGATACGGTACGAGGCAACAATCTCAGCGATACGCTCAACCAGAGCCTCATGGGCCGCCGTTCTCGTTGTCGAATTTGAATTCTCCAACGAGAGCGTCTTGGTAAAATCGAGGCGGGATGGGCCAAATGCCTGAAGAGGCTTAAAAGTCCAAGGCTCAATGTTGGGCTTAACTGCAATGGTGTTGGACGTCATGATGGCTCGCTGTGGTGACGACGTAGAAGACTACTACAGTGGCAATGAGACAGCAATGAGAAGAAATAATGGTTGGACAGCAGCGCTCATAGGAGGTGGGAGTGGTGCGTCTGACTGAGTATACTCTCTACTATACAAATACTAACCATCTCTTTTGCCGTCTCGTGTTCCTTGCAGTCCACCCTGTGGTTGTGTCCGACTGAGACGGCAAAAGGTATCGCATTATTCCGCGGTAACCGTGAGCTCCGCGGGTGCTTGATACCCTGGGGTCTCTAAGCATTATTCTTAGATTTTGTATAGTATGTCATACTAACAAATTCTACATGTCCGCTGGCAAAGACTGGTACAGCCGGCCAACCATCTTCGCAGTCCGCGGCTTTCGTTGTTTAAAGCTCTAGGATGAAAAATTTCTCCTCCGATCTCAATCCGGGCCCTCTCTCCGTTTCAACATACTTGTAAAAAACATCCTCTTCTCATTACAATGAAGCGGGAATCCAAACTAACTCAACCTGAACGGTGCTTCGCTGCAATTGAGCGTTCTTTGCCCGGCATCTCCGGTCACCAGAGTTTGCCCCTTTCTTTGAGAATGAACGGATTCATGTTCATACCTAGAAGGACATTCTGCCACAGCATAAACATTGCACCCAGAAAGTATCCGAGCCGACGTTCCTGGGTCTCACAAAGATGCTCTATCGGAAATTGGTGGTTTGAATGATGACTTTGCAGAGAACCATTCAGCTTGCAAACTGAGAAGAGACTAAAGTACCTTTCCGAGAAGGCATTGTTCTCGGAAGAGCAGAAAAGCGAAGGATGTAAACAGCTAACAGAGACTACAGAAAGCAAAAAACAACTTATGATGTTGAAGGCAGATATGATCCAAACTTTACTCCAGAGATTGTGAGCTGAGAAGTAGAGCACAAGCAAAGCCATGACTGTTGGAAATAGGGGAGATGGTAATCTCCACCTTCATAGGGCTGATAGGGCTGGGGCCCGCTAGTAGAGTTTTCACCTGCTCGCTCCCAGATAGACCCCTAGCAGCTTCAACCCCATATATCAAAATGCCCCATACGACCTCGTATTGCAACAATGACCTTGTGTTTGCAAGATCTGTTCTCGTCGCTCTTTCCCTGTTTCCACAGCCAGATACTTAGAAAAGGGGCAACGGGGAGGGCATTTCCTCACAAAATTGTTGTCAAAAGAGACATTTATCATGTGGTTCTCGATTTGAATGAGAAAATAGATTGATAAACGGTGGAAGTAGGAGCACCTAGAGATTGACACAAGGCCCATGTATTTAGATTTGAGGAATACTATGGACGCTTTAGACAAGAGCACAAGAAGCATGCAGCAGCATGCCAGATCCGACCAAATATGCATGCCTGCAACTATGCGTGTAGAACTCTTGTACCCCTGTTTCTCCCGCTATCGTGTGGGCTCGGGCCATCTACTGCGGAGGAGGGACAGCCTTCTTGTACGCGGCTTGCACCTCGGGAAGAGCATCGAGCTTCTTGATGTAGGCATCAACGGCAGGATACTGGTCAAAAGGCTTGAGAGCTGGGCCCGCTAGCGCCGAAAGCTTGAGCCAAGGAAGGATGGCAAGGTCGGCAATGGTGAGGTGGCCAAGCGCAACGTAACCCCCGGGAGCGGAAGCAAGGTGCGTCTCGAGGACAGAGCGCAGACGCTCCACCTCGTTTTGGTAACGAGCAATGATGCTCGGGCCAGGCTTTTCCCCGTGTGCGCCCTCGTGGAAAGCGAGGAACCACACCAGTTGTCCTTGGGAAGGACCCAAGCCAGAGATTTGCCATGCAAGCCACTGGTTCACGTTGGCCCGCTCCTCGGGTGTGCTTCCACCAAGCTTGCCGCTCTTGTCATACTAGACCAAAGGAAACATACATCAGCTCAGTTTCTTGGTACTTCTGCACGCTGCGTCGTACCTTTTCAGCAAGGTACTGAAGGATAGCACCACTCTCAAAGACGGTAAAATCCTTGTTGCCATGATCAACGAGACCTGGAACACGGCCGTTGGGGTTGACCTTTGAAGTGTAGTTGGTATCCTTGACCGTACCCTTGCCCTCACCAAATCCAAGGGGAATAGTGTCGTATTGGAGACCAAGGTGATCCAAGGCGATGGCGGCCTTGACAGGGTTAGGCCCCGGACCTACACAGCCAGAAAGCGGCAAATTAGAATGGATGAAATCGTTGACTGATATGTCAAGCAATGATTTCTCACCAGCGTGCGTGTAAAGCGTAAAGGGAGATCCAGTCATGGCTAGATAAGAAGAAGCAAAAGTACAGCTTTGTACTCGCAGTGTAGAAGAAATGTGCTTGAATCTAAATGCGTTCCTGCAAAGTGGAGAGGCAGAAAAACTCATATAAATGTGAGGTGCTAGTGTCTATGTCGGACTGCTACTGAAGTAATGTGCTGAGGAGGTCAATAAAAAAATGTTCCGTCGCACAGGTCTTTTAGTTGCAAGAATTGTTTGTTGAATGACACTCTTCCGAGAATGAACTCGATAATAATACTCGGAACTTTCGGCAGGTACGGAGCGTACCAGATGCACTAGGAGATTCGGAGTGTAGTCCATGTTGTAACGAAGAGGTTCAATGACCTAGAATTGTCTGTTCCTGACATTTCCGTCCTCGACGTCCTCGGAAACCACAGTGAGGAGGTAAGGCATCAAGCGCGCTCTGCAGGAGCTATGGTAGACGCCAAATGCTCCAAGTGCGTGTCCGCGGGACGTCAACGTGCGAGGTCCGCGTATATGCGGTCGGAAGCCTGCTGACCACTTGGCGTTATCATTGGCCTCGCACGACACTGGACATGCTGGCGGAAAGCATGAAACGACAAAGCCGTGGAAAGTGTCATTCTGCATATGGTTGTTCGGCGGAGCAGTCAATTGGGCCAGACAAGGGAGAAGCTCGTCCGCTCCCAAGAGAAAGACATAAAAGTCCATGCCAGCTGTCCCAAATGCTCCCACTTTTGAAAGCGCACACGACATCCTGCAGTCTCCTGTCTCTCCATCTGCTTTCTTGTTCACACTTGTACTACGCATCATCATGACTGTTACGGCACCTACTCCAAAGCACACGTTTACTGAGCGCGCTGCAGCAGGCAACCTGAATGATGCTCAGATTCTCAACTCCAACAATGCAGCTGGTTCGGATCTTCCCAACGATTCTGACGTTGTCGTTGCCGGTGGTGGTATGCATGGTCTCGTTTACGCCATTCACTCAGCCAAGTACAAGCCAGGCAACCTGAAGATCTCACTCATTGAAAAGAGCAGCAAGCCTGGATACAAGATTGGCGAGAGCACCCTTCCCCTCTTTTCTCTGTGGTGCAAGATGCATGGTCTCACGGCCGAGTACCTCTTGCGGCTCTTTGGCCTCAAGGATGGACTGTGCTTCTACTTTCTCGACCGGGAGAACCAAGGAAAGTACACAGACTTTTGCAGCAACGGCACACCAGGTGTCTTTTTGAGCGGTTTCCAAGTCGAGCGGACGATCAGTGAGCTTCTCTTTACACTCCTTGCGCAACGGAATGGTGTCAATGTATACCATGGAAGGCAAGTCGACTTTGGTGCCACCAAGATTCAAGGTGGTGTCAAGAAGAGCAAAATTGAAATTGCCAAGGGCAAGTTCGATGGCAAGCCTGCGGCAACGATTGACTCTTCGCTCCTTGTCGATGCGACCGGCCGGTTCCGTCAGTTGGCTTCCAAGAATGCTCCTGTTCACCGTTTCGAAGGATGGAACTACGACGCCTTCTGGGGTTATTTCACTTGCCCGAAAGATGAGAGCAAGATTCCTCTCCGCTTCTACGAAGGTCTACACACCAATCACCTATGCTTCCCCGAAGGCTGGGCCTGGGTCATTCGTTTCCCCTCATGGGAAGGTAGCCCCACTGCCAACTTGATGGACATGATATCGTATTTGCTCGACTGCGCCGAGGCGAGTGTTCCAGGTGACCAAATCCCAAGCTCAGAGGAACTCGCCAAGATGTTTGGACTCCAGTTCCAGTGGGTGACGAGCATTGGCTTTGCTGTGCGCAACGACGTCAAGTATCCCGAAGACATGTCTGCATATGGAACGAGGGAAGCTGAGCGCAAGTTCAACTACATGGTCGAGAAGTACTCTCTCATCAAGGAGTTCATGACCCACTTTGAGCTCATCGAGAACCTCTACGGCCCAGGCACGACTTGGTTCGTCCGCAAGGGTCTGACATATCAGTCTCCTGTTGTCTCTGGCCCCGGCTGGCTTGCCATTGGCGATGCCTGTGGTTTCACCAACCCACTCCATTCTCCCGGTATCACGGCCGCCATGTCTACGTCGACGTACGCCGCCGAGCTCACGCACAAGGCCCTCGAGGCTGCACAGAGTGCCACCAATGCAGAGGGTGCCGAGCTCTCAATCCGCAAGACATTGGCTCCTTACGATGACTTTGCCAAGCGCCTATACCCAGCACTCAACCAGATGAATCGTTTCAACTACGTCTGCTTCCGTGAGCCAAGACTGGGTCCTCAAATCTCATGCCTGTGGCAATTCTTTGCGGGTATCGGTATTCCCGGCTGGCAGCTCATCCGGCAAGACTACAACTTGACGTTCCAGACGTACGTTCCTCACTCGATCAACTGGGCATGGGGATCCATGGTCCCCGAGTACGATGCCGTTGCGCGCAAAGCCATTGAACTCATCGGACCCATTCCTCTGGAAGACTCGGTGCCCGACGCCACGGTGCGCGAGCTGATTGAGTTTTCCAACCGCATCAAGAAGGTTGCCGTGGACTCGAACCGCTTCAACTTCCGATGGGACGGCCTGCTGCGTTACTACGACATCTACCTCAACTACAGCGAAGAAAAGACGTTCAAGGATAAGTTTGCCCGCCAATGCTCCCACTGCGCTTCCTGGCTCGTCCTCCGTCCCGATTGGAAGAAGTGCTATTCGTGCGGCAAGGAGCGGACGGACGAAGAGGCGGCCATCGCGTGGAATCCTCCTTTGGCCGTCGATGAAGTCAAGGCTCTTGTCCGGGCCTCGGATGCCGTGCCTGCTGCCCGCCGAGAAAAGGAGCATGTCGCAGATGCCCCTGCCTTTGCCACACTTCCGAAGGAGGTGTCTGTGTAGAGATTCGTTGCTTTTTTCCCCTCTCTTTTTTGCTATATATCGTAGTTTGTTTAGATTCCGCTCTTTGTTTTTTAATTTTGCCGCGGTTTTTGAGAATTGAATAAATAAACGGTCTTTTATAATTTACGTCCTTTTGAACGTGGAATTGCGCAAGAAACGTTTTTGGTCAGGAAGGATTGTGTGTGAAAAGGATAGCGAAATGCTTCTATCTAGTCTAGCCACGCATGTACGTATGACAACAGCAAGTCTGCAAACAAGAAGAAAAGGAGGAATAACAAAGAGTGGGACACTCATCGGAAGAAGGCTACCCTTCCAACGTGAAAGTTGATCACCTGGAGAATAGACAATGTGCTGGGCCAAACACGCATTAGTCTCCATCTTGAAGACAAGGCACCGAATCTAGCAAATTGCATCAATACTCCCTTCCTATCAATTTATTCTACATGCATTGCCGGTGTAGGGCCAATCTATATCTTGCCAATGGTGAAGTCGATTGTAATGCTTCCAATTCAATCATGACAGTATTGACATGCCACTGAAGGATGCTGACCTTTTCTCGTCCAAACCGACCAATCCAAGAGGCGCCACCATTGCCATTTGCAAAATGATGTGGGGTAAAGCTTTCCATTGATCGTTCCGCATAGGAGTAAAAGTCACTGGTTGAGTTACCACCGATAGACGAGTTGATTCCTGCTCTCGACATCGGTCTCGATGTATTTGTGTGCTTGTCTGGTATCAGCAGACCGAGCCCATCGGCAGATTGCGAAGCATGGAGCAAAACTTGCCCTACAAGAGCTGCTGACGAAGCTGGCTGGATGATTCGACGGAAAGTTCCTGGAAAAGGGCGTTTTTCTCCGTTGGCACCACTTGTGAGGTCGGTTACCATACTTCGTATTCCTTCGGCTCCTAGATTCACCATGTGCGGGACACCCATGCCAATATTTCTACATTGAGATAGGACGAGTATGCAAGCATCCATGCAAGCATCCATACACATCATCCGAAGTGGTCCAGAAGTTATGACGTCGTGCATTAGATGGAAAGCTTCGTGACGGAACAGTTTGAAGCGGATAAGGCCCAGCTCAAGACTAAGACGGACGTTTTGCACTTGGAGTGCTCTTTGAAGAGAGACTCGATGCTCGTTTGAAGTGTGGCTGCTACCGCTTCGGTTAACTCTCCCTCCTCCACTAGCACTGCCCCTGACTCTATTGTTTGGACCAATACCTTCTCCTCCTCGTCCTGCACCACCACCGAGCAACTGATAGAAACTCAGCTTGTTGTCCAGTGCATCCAGCTCAGAGCAAAGTTCGGCAGCTTGAGCAGGCGAGATGGGACCAGGGCGGATGATGCAATCCTCTGCCCTACGAGAACGATTGGCGAGGGCTAGCGCGTACTCTAAAAAGTATCTAGTTTGGCTCAGTCTCTCCAAGTGCTCCGTTTCCATTGTAGGCGAGTGTGTTCCATCATCAGGAATCCCTGGAACCTTTGACGGAGGGTCGCTGTGCATTTCGGGACGAATAAAGTAGCTGCCATTGTGGTAAATGCCTGGAGAAGTCCAGTCAAGAACACAGAGAAAAGACCAAAGCTGCCATCGCCATTCACGTTCTTCGAGTGGCACATCGTCATCCCAGGGTGAATCCAAAGAAGCTTCAGCGGCAGAAGAAATAGTGTCAAGGTGGAGCTTGAGGCACTCGGAAGGTGCTGCAAACGATCGAGCGGCTAGAAGCAGTAGTATCTTGATGGCCACAACCCTCAATAGCAAAATCGAGGCACAAGTTGAAGCGGACCCTGTTTGTTGACAATTCGCATGAGAGTCGGCTAGAGAAGGCTGTGCTCTCGGCAACGCGGACATGCTCGCCTCAAAACCAGTAGTGAAAGAGTCCAAGTCTAAATGCGTAATCAAGGACCTTGCCTTTCTCCACAGATCTCTTGCAAAAGCATCAATGTTGATACGAGCAATACCGAGCTCCTGCGCTTTGACCGCGTCAAGATTCACAGCAGCAAGACTTGCACACGCAAGGATAAGTGACACTTTGACGTCAAAATGATCAAGAGAAACGGGCGAGCCGCAATTCTCCATCCCTTTACGGACTTGCTCCACTTCTTCGACTTCAGAGACCAATTGGTGAACATCGATGAATCCAGTTAGCGATGCAGAAGCGTGAAGCTGATGCCATGGAACATCAGAACAAGTAATAAGCCAAACTACTGTTCTCCTTACTGGACGATAAAGTAATACTCACGAATTGCGAAATCAAACCCCATAGTAAAGGACTTTCAGGAAGCAAAGTAGCAATTCGAGACTGCGTCCATCGTTTGCGATTAGGACTTTGGTATGGGGAATCTGACCCTTGAGGGAAAGAAGAGCACATAGTCAGACTGGGGCTTGTTTCAACAGACACAGTTGTAAAACAACGAAGGGAGCTCGCATCAGACCTACCAAGCGATGGAATGATATCTGGCGTCGTGCTCAACTTTGCCGAGAGACCTTCCAAAGATGCTGCTCCTTCCTTGTATCGGATATTCTCCATCAACTCTGAATTAGAGGTTTTGAGCTCCTTGACCTCTTCTGTAAGCTTCAAAATCAAGTTTGGAAGTTGTTCTAGACTTTCTCGGTTGTTTTTCCTGACAGGAGCGAACGGCACGCCAGGATCAGTCATCAAAGGTGACAAAATCAAAATGCAAAGCTTTAACAAGACTCACTCTGGTCTTTGGCCTTCCTCCCAGGTACACAAATGACCTTCGCCTCGTGCCTGGCAAGCACCACAGGGATCAGAACGATCACATTTGAGCTTCCGCCGTCTGCAAGAGTGGCAGCTCAAAATCTTTTTGTCTTTACCCGTCTTCTGTGGCGGTTCAGGCTGCGAAGAAGCCGACTGCCCTTGCGAATTGTTACAGGCTGCTTCTGCAACTCCATTCGGTGCGTTTGTCTGCATTGTAATGAGCAGTGGTGAATTGGAGGTCTACTTGGTTGACAAATGCTCTGAGAACAAGCAGCAATATGGATCAATATCGGTGTTGTGGTGAAGGAACAACGAAGGAATATAGACGATGAACAACGCGACTTCGCGACGCTATTTTAGCGCTTACCGGATACGGGATTCGTTTCTGGCTTCGGAGTCTTTGGTCAGCACGCCAGATTCCGCGGAGCTTTACGAGCCTCCGTGCCTGGGGGTATGGCAAGCTCAACAATGCAATGTCCATGACAACACGCCTAATCAAATCACAAATTCAGGGCTGAGATCAAAAACAGTATAAAGCCGGTGCCCTAAAAAAGTGCCCATCCTTACTTGTCCACACTGGACACCAATTTTATCTGGCTCAACAAACTCTTTTCCCGCCACAAGCGTTCACTTTGCTCCGCTCCACTCCACCTTGCAAAGACCATAATGTCTTCTACCGGCGGATCTACAATTCCACACGACGGACCTCTCAGCAAAGAAGCATCTGAGCGATCTGATAGCGCCGCTGCCGGACCTGGTGGCGCTGGCGAGCCGGACGCAGCTGCTCCACCCTCCCATTTCTCGTCTCCATTTCAAGAGGCTATCTTTATCCTTGTCATTGGCTTGTCTCAGCTCTTTTCCGTCGGAGGTCTCGGAAACACGGCATATTCTGTGCAACAAATCGGTCGTGCTCTCAATGTGACAAGCAATGGACAAATGTCTTGGTTCCTGGCAGCATACTCGCTGTGCGGTGGTGCTTTTGTCTTGGTGACTGGACGACTGGGAGACCACTTCGGCCACAAGTATGTCTTCATCTTTGGATGGATCTGGATGGCCATTTGGTCTCTTGCCAGCGGCTTTGCACACAGTGTTGTCTTCTTCGACTTTGCTCGAGCAATGACTGGCGTCGGCAATGGCGCTCTGGTACCCAACTCGTTTGCACTCTTGGGGCGAGCTTTCCCACCATTTTCGGTCAAGAAGAACCTTGCCTTTGCTTTCCTCGGCTTTTGCGCTCCTTCGGGTTACATCTTTGGTGGCCTCATTGGTGCTGCCTTTGCTGAGAAAGTCACTTGGCGATGGGGCTTCTGGTTCTGGGCCATTAGCTGCCTCATGCTCGGCATTGCGGCTTTTGTCGTTGTTCCACACAGCGTTGGCTCCCCCGTTCCAGGACTCAGTTTCAAGCAATTCGACTACATCGGCACCTTTCTCGGCGTTGCTGGTCTCATCCTCTTTGCCTTTGCATGGAATCAAGCATCTGTGGTTGGTTGGCAAGAGCCTTACACATACGCCCTTCTCATAGTCGGCATCGTCTTTATCGTCGCCTTTGCCTTTTCTCAGTCACACGTCTCGGCACCAGTTTTGCCCAACTCGCTCTGGAAACGCAAAGGCTTTACTCCTGTCGTGACAGCAATGTCTTTTGGCTGGATGTCCTTTGGCATCTTCCTTTATTACACGACCATCTTCATTCTCACAATTCACAAGGAACTTCCTCTCTCTGCCGTGGCAGAAATGGTTCCTCTAGTCATTGGAGGTCTCTTTGCTACGGCATCGGTCGGCATTTTTATTCCAAAGGTTCCAGCCCAGTACATCTTTGGCGTTTCGATGTTCTCATTCCTCATCGGCAACCTTTTGATGAGCTTTGCCAACTACTCAAAAGTCTATTGGGCCTTTATCTTTCCAGCCTGCCTCCTCGTCGTTGGAGGGCCGGACCTCTCCTTTGCATCGGCTGGTATTATCATCTCCAATGCGGTTTTGCCAGAGGAGCAAGGTGTGGCCGGGTCATTTATCTCAACGGTGGTGCAATACTCGATTGCCATTGGCCTCGGTGTTGCTGCCACCGTAGAGGCGCACGTCAACAAGGGCGGTAGCGACATTGTTCTCGGGTATCGTGGTGCCTACTGGCTCGGCGTTGGCTTTGCAGCTGTTGCCTTCTTCGTGGTTGTTCTCTTTGTTCGTGATCACCGCTTCGACGGGACAGAGAATGCCGAGAAGGAGGTCAAGAGCAATGACGGCACAGTCGAAGAAGCTCCTGCAGCAAACGGAAATGCTTGAGAGAACTTCTGGTAGCTTATCATTCGAGTACTTTTGTCACTTCTAGAAATGGATTAGCACAATTGGCTGCAACAATATATTGTTCTTATTCTACGAGAGCTCGTAGTGCGACCGTCTAGAGTTCTAGCTTTGCCAGAAGATACAGACAGACTTGGTGCGAGAATTGCAAATCAGCTCTGTGAATATTTAGGTCTCATGGAAAGATCATGATATGTTTTCGCGGCTACAAACCGTAAGAGCCCATTCTTTTCGAAGAGCTGTGCATACTTGGCGAGGGAATAGGGAATTTTGCGCGTTACTACGGTGCTTTGCGCGCGTCATCACTGCAGCTTTCAGATCTATGGCCGAACAGAGATAAGGAGGGGCAAAAGAGCTATGTAGTATGAAGCAGCCAGTAGAATTGAATAACCAGCTGTGTGAGAAGGATGTACGAAGTACAGGTTAACTATGGAGGATGCTGGATGCTGCCGCTGGATACTCGTACTGGATGCTGGATTTCATTGACCCCGAATTGCCACTAGGCCTCAATAGGTCAAGCCCATCAAAACGAACCTCACCTCGTGACCTCACTAGCACGTGCATCGAAACGCAAGAGAGAGATGAACCAAAGAAATGAAAGAATCCTCTGCCCTCGATAATTCTTCTTAGGCCTTGTCAACGGCGCCGGCTCCGCCTGTCGTAACGTCACTGGCCTCTCACCAAGTGTTCGATCCGTCAGTGACGAACGGCACCTGCATTGTGACAGCGCTCTTGAGGCGGACGTACATAGAATACTCGGAGGCAAAGCAAAGATTCGCACTACGGACTGTCGAACTCGGTCCGCGGACGCTAGAATACAAACAACTCTCTCCACGGATTCTCCAGCCAGAGTCCGATTGCTCCACACTAGGTACAGTATACACACAAAATAAGAAGTGAAAACTTCGTCAAATCCCTCAACTCTTGCAAAAAGGCTGTGTTGGTCAAAAAACTCGGACTTGGCATTTTGAAAAGAAAAAGAAAAATGCCCACGCAGCACCGCATCCTTTCGCTCGTCTACAACGAGTTTGAAGCGCTCGATCTCTTCGGTCCCTTGGGCGCTATTGTGCCCCGCAGCGACTACTACACTCTCAAGCTGGTCAACATCCACAACCTGGGTGCTCCGCATGGCTTGGAATCCTCCATCAAAAACGGGATTGGCACTCTGCCCAACCTTTCCTTGGCCGAAGCTCTCCAGCAAGAGGAGCAATTCGATACGCTCTTCATCCCCGGAGGGTTCGGCATGATGCCTCTGGTGTGGGATCCCATTTTGCTGCAGCAAATCGCTCAGCTTGCCGACCGCGCAGCCAATGTCTTTACCGTCTGCACGGGATCCATCCTCCTCGCTGCCACGGGTCAGCTCGATGGCCGCAAGGCAACAACAAACAAGCGCCTTTATGATGAATTCACGCCAAAGTGTACGTGCAGTTGGGCTTACCATACATAGTCCCGTCACTTTTAGCTTACATTGACCTTTTTTTCTTCTCTTTAGACCCGGGCGTCCAGTGGCAAAAGCGTGCCCGCTGGGTGCAAGATGGCAAATTCTTGACCTCGTCGGGCGTCACGGCCGGTATCGACGCGGGTTTTGCGTTCCTCGCCAACACCTATGTTGCTCCCGAGGATCGTAAAGCCGCTCCCACTCCGCTAAAAAAGGCAAGCGCCAAGGGAGACGCAACGGCGATCCCGGGCTTCGACAAAGAAAAGGCACTGGGACATGCCCGATTCGTTGCATTTGGCTTGGAGTACCGATGGCACTCGGATCCTGCCGACGATCCCTTTGTCGATTTGCCTCGGAGCAGCACCGATGCTACCGTGTAGAATACAATTTTCCTCTGGAAATTTCTCAAATCGGTACTATTAATGAACCAAAGATCACTTGAAATGAAATGACTGTGCATTTTCTCTCATCTACGCTGCCACAATGTGATGTGCACGAAAAAACATGCTGACAAAGAATATGATGTACCCGAAGAGAGAGTTTGCTTGCATTACCCCAACAAGAGGTGACGAGTCATTCTCCTCACACTACGTACTATCCCGTAATACATTGGCCACGGAAAATCGCTGCTTGCCAAAAGATCTAACCTAAGGGGGGAGAGGGTACCCATCGCCCAAGGCATGAGTTAATAAAAACTTGGCTGCTACATATGCATCAGCGCTTGAAGGTGTCGTTGCAGCCTCACATCCTCCGCTCAACATGGTAGGTCCACTCCCCATAGACGAAGGTGACGTGTGTGTGACACGGGTGCCATCAGGATTGCTATACACATCGGCAAATTCTGGTGTGCCGAAGCTGCTCAACGAGTGCGCCTCGCCTGAAGACGGCGTAAAGGGCATCGAGCCGACGAAGGTTTGCAAGTCTGCTGTAGCCGGAAAAAAACCATTCTCGGTAGGAGATTGAGGAGGAGGAGTAAAGTCCCAGAATTCCCAAAAGTTGTAGCAAGGGTCATTGGAGAGCACTGGTAGCACGTCCAGGTCTTGGAATCCAGCAGTAGCAGTTGGTAAAGGCATAGACATGTCTAGAGCGGAAAACGAGTTTAAATTTGCTTGTTCCATTGCTGCAGCTGCGTTTCTGGCGTTTTCTTGAACAGCCTCCAAGACGTCCATGACCTGGTTTTTGAGCGATTTCCTTGCACTACTGTCGGATTTTACTCCTTGTCCTTCCAGACGGTTTCCTGTCGAATTCGCTCCGTTGCTTTCTTCGTTGTTGCCAGACTCCTCTTCCTCTAGCTTCATCAAGGCTTCGAGAGCAATAACACTTCGCTGAGCAGCGGCTTTGACTCGTTCCAATTGAGGGTCTTGTGGGAACGGTGAGCCTTGTGCATCACTTTGCGTCCGCAATAGCTCGATAGCTTCCCGAATCTTGTCTCTTGTCATCAATCGACTTAGTTGGGCACTTGAACGATCTGCATCCTTGTGCTTGGATGAGAATAGCAAGTCAATGAGCAGTACAATGGCAGCATTGAACAATTGGGTATCGCTGGTGGATAGAGAACCACAAACGGCGCACCGTGCTTGTATTTGCGCTTGAGTGCTGATAATGTTCTGTGCCAGTAGCTGACAGGATGCGTGGCCATCCTGAGACGACAGACTGGCTCGATGAAGTCTCAAGAATAGGCTCCAAAGCTGCTGATGCAACATCCATCGCTGCACTGGTATCGCTGCCATGGGACCCGTTGAAGTGAGTCCCACGCTGCTTCCCAGTCTAAAGTAAGACGGCAATCCAGCAACAAAAATTTCATACTTCTTGTTGAGATGGTTTCGCATCATTGCACCTTCATTTGTCTCTTCTTGCCGTTGTGCTTGGTGTAGGGGACCACGCAAGTCGATGGACTCACGCGCACAAACCGCAATTTCTAGAGCGTGGACTGTATATGAGAGCATGGTGAACTCGGATCGAGGCCGCTCAGTGATGTGACCATGGACATTGACCTTCAACGTCGTCGGGCAGAGATCATCATCATTTATGTGCAACGGCATCCGAGTACTGAATTGTAAGGGATGAATACTATAGTAACCCAGCGCTTGTCCGCGTGACCAATCTCGCATCACAAGTGCCCACCTATGTTTCAAACAAATCAGAGACCAAGCTCCAAAGAGAGATGTTTGTGTTCAAATGACTCACCAGATGCGAATACCAATTTCTGTTCGGATGCGGGGCGGCTCCATCGATGTTGATGAGCCGTCTTCAGAGGAAGAGGTGGGCGATGCAGAGGCTACCAACCTTGCGTCGCCCAGTCGATGCAAACCTAGTTTCTGGGCTCCAGAAATTGCGGTGACCAAGATTGCATCGAGCGCTAACGATCCCTCTTGGCCATCGAGCAAAAGCATAATGGAAGCTTGTAAACCGGCAATCGAACCACAAAAGAGCGACACCCCTCCTTGAAGGCAACGCAAGGCAAGTGACCTCCACGTCTTAGAATGCACATCTGACGCTCGAAGCTCTTCCACACGAAGAGTCAGAGGTGTAGGAGACCAGCCAAGTAGAGATGGTGTGGGATGAAAGGCGAGAGCGAGTACGAGCTGTTAAAACGGAAACGTGAGCATACGCTTGATGCGCGGTATAGTGGCATACGCACCGCCAAGAGGTGACAGGCAAGTGTATCCATGGAAATTGTACTGGACAGGGCCATGACTTGTGCTTCTGGCGAAGCAAGACCCAAGCAGCCATAAAACTCTTCTGCTTGCTTCATAAATATCGGTGTGTGTACAACATTGCCAAGAGGACCTTGACAACGAGTGACAAAGACTTCGTAGAGGAGATGAATCATGTCTAGCCCGGGCATAGCATCGACAATTTCTCGAATCAATGCAAATTTCTCGCCTTGTCTTTGTAGATTACTGGTGATTAACCAGTACAGGTTGGGAAAGTCTGGTGCCACAAAGGATAATGTTGATTCAAAGACAGCGGATGGGTAGGCATTGGTGCGAGACGTTCCCTCGACGAAGTGCTCGAGTACTTGTACAGCCTCTTCTGCTTCTGTTTCCTGGTTTTGTGACGCATTGCTGATAACATAAACGTAAGTCAGTGAGAGGTTTGGTACGAAGAATCATGGAGCAAAACTCACGTCTTGGTATTATTATTGTGGTGTTCCGTCTTTGCCCTTTTTGCCCTTGGCTGACATGCATCTTTGGTACAAAGATGACCGACGTTACGCCTGACACATTCTATCTACATGAAAAAGATTAGTGACAACGTCAATATCGCATTGAAAGACGGCAACATACACATGGTTCCTTTCTGTCACATTTGAGCTTGGATGCTCTACATCGTGCACAGGACAGAGTAAACTTGCGCACGCCAGATTCCGAGCCTGGGGAGGCCTTGGTGCTGGCGTCCCCGTCCTTTGTACGATGATCAACCATTGTTGGTGGCAAGATGGAAAAAGGGCATGGTTCATGTCAAGGAGAATGTTGCGCGCGTATGCTCTGCTATTTGGTTGCAGTTCTCCGCATACACGCCCATCGTTCTGAAATCTGGTGGGTACTGTGTAAGGTGGGTAGTATTGCCCCACTAGCGCCATGACTATGAGGCATTCTGTTCACTGCTCTCCGGCGGTTGGGCGGGTGCGGCGTGTCCCAGTTGCCCGCTCGTGCAGCGCCAGGCAAGGTTCGGCTAGCACGGGCCGGAACCAGCAAGATTTTTAGTACCTTATGTACATATGTAGCCCTATCATACAGTAGCCGGCTCCCTAATTTCTATGCGACATTCACCTAAATTTAGGGGACAAACCCTAAACTTTAGGCATGAAAGTCACTATCGCCCGCTGATCTCGGGCAATAAATGTTTGTTGAAATTTGGTATACAGAAGGAAATGCTCATCTACGGTGGTCTAACAGAGTGAGCAAAGAAGGTCGTGGGATTCTATTTGCATTGTCCCATGAATTCGGTCTAGAAAGCATGAATTACACGTCCTTCAACAGTGCTCAAGCCTGTAGTTTGGACATGATCACCCTTCCACTGTGCTAAATCGCCAATGCTCTGGATGATATACGATGGCCAAATGTCTTCGGCTTGGCAGTCACTCTCTGTGGAGATGCCTGTGAGGACGAGGAGCGAATCAATGTTGCCATGCTTGGCAAACAAAATATCCGTATTGATGTTGTCGCCCACAAAGATTGCACGTTTTTCATCAATCTGGTAGAACGACTTGACCATGTCGAGCATGGGGGCGTGTGGCTTGCCGATCACTATTGGTTCACGCTTTGAAGAACAGATGAGTGGAGCAGCGAGGGAACCGGCACCTACCAAAAGAAATGTGTCGTTAGCACATTTCAGCCATTGTATGTATATCATACCTGGCCATGGTTCACCAGCAGCTGGAAAAGTTGAATCGTCATTCGTCAAGATGAAGTGGCAGCCTCCACCCTTTTCCCCAGCAAGGACGGCTCCTTCGGCTCCTTTGCGCGTAATGTGTTTGAATGCCTTGCACAATTTTGTATAGCTCATGTGCATGTCAAAGCCACAAAGAACTGCGCCAACACTGGGATCAATGGCCTCTTCACTCGTAAGAGAAGAAAAGTCATTGGCAGGGAGGAGCTGGTTGTCTTCGGCTGCTGTTCCACCACAGTGCAAGATGTTGACGGCATCAAGTTCCTCTTCAATACCTTGCATACCCATGACGTACACTTTACGGTCTGCAGGGAACTTGAGCGCATTCTTGAGATAGACTGCTGCTGCGAATGAACTCGACACAATCTCATGCTATATGCGATTATGAACTTGTCAGCATAAGAAAACAACAGCCACGTTGTCGCTCCTCACCTCACTGGCCTTGATTCCCAATTTGTCGAACTTTTTCTTGAAACTCTTTCGACTCCGACTGGCATTATTTGTTACAAATAACACTCGATTCCCTAGGCCTCGTAGCATATCGATTATCTCGCGAGCCCCTGCAATGGCATCGTCGCCAGACCAAAGCACACCGTCACAGTCAAAGAGCCAAATGTCGTAGCGGCTCAACATTTCTGCGTAGTCGCTTGACGACATCAGCTTGCGAGGCGGCGCCATTGGAAATAGCCTAAAGAAAGAGAAATTGGTCAAGGAAAACCGATGCTGATTTGCTTCTACACTCGATACAAAGAATGCATCCTTTCCGCGCCATTAATCCAACACCGCGTCTTTCTGCACTTTGCTTAGCTCGCACTACCGGAGTCCGAGTTGATGCACTACGAGATTCGCCTCCCCAGCACTCCGCGGACGCGGACGAAGGCTCTAGCAAAGCCGCTAGGACTCACGGGCAGTGCATGGAAAAGTGCTCCGGTTCAGGTCCGAATGGAGCCATGACTGTGCATGGGGACCTTTCGACTCATCATCCAATAGCCCTAGTGCTGAACTTTTTTCACACGAACAAGTGCATCATGGTAAGGTTTGTCTGGTGTTTTATCTCACACTGTAGTCTTGAACTTCTAAAGAGGAATTCTATTTTGTTCATGTTTTGTTCATGTTAAGGGGAATGTGCTTAGATATTCAGTCGTCTTAATGAACCAGTAGTAAGGTGACAACAAGAAAGACACTGTGCAATGCGTCATACAGAAAAACAGCTGTGTCTTTCTTTCGTAAAGAGTCTGCTCGAAACGCCTCTTGTCATTCGGTCACTACGTTCGTTGTATTTTTCGGTAAGGTCGTTTGGTCTCTTTCTGGCAACGAGTACCGACGGTTGCGACACCTCTTGAGAAGAGCCTGTTTCGAATGATCCGTCCTCACTAGAAGGGCCCCAAATCGCTGGCTAGCGGTGGCGTATCTACTTCACTATTGCCGTTTCCATCAGTAGAATAGTCTGAAATGTCAAAGTTCTCAATGAAAAGCTGCGTTGGCGTTTTTAAAGACATGCTTGCGAGACTTTTGCCTGCTCCATGAATCACACGCTATCGTATCAACATCAGAGTTTTCGGGTCGAGGCCGGCTACAATGTGAGCTTGATACATCGTTGGCCTCGGAACGTTCGATACTCGGTTTTTTTTCTCTCCTTGCAGAGAGGTACAGAGCCACTTGACGATAATATATCTCCACTAAGGTTTTTGATTTCCATGTTCTTGGAGACAGACGTTGTGATAGAATTGTATCCACGAGTGATGTTCGATCCAAAGCCCCACGAGAGGTGATCATGCAAAGACGATACAGACATGACTCGCTGGCGTTCTTGCCTTTCGGAAAGTGGTGGAAGACTGCCAAGTATTGCATAGGCAAGGTACCTTTTTGATTTGGCCTGTTTGAAGAAAGCTTGGTCTATGGTAGCAGGTTGATTTGTTTCGTCATCAGCTGCCATTCGTCCCCTTGTGGTGGTTGCCTTGCTATAGTGGTACGACCACGACAGATCAATAACACTGATGGGGGTACCAATGACTCTAGCTCTCATTTTGCCATCACACCCTTTTCTAGTGGCGGAGATCTCTCCGCTGGGTCTATGTAAGCTTGCTCTACGCTAGGTTTCCTCCTCTCTGTGTACCTCTCTTACTATCTTTGGGTTTTGTTTTGTACATGGGTTCATTGTTGCGCTTGTTTCACATTGGTACTATTGGCAAACGCACATAATGTGCTCTCGAAACCGGAGCAAGACATCCAAACAATGGCAAGAGGCGAAGGGAAATTGTCATTTCCATGAAACGTAATTGATTGAAACGATGAGTTTCTAGTCAACAAGCCTCAAAAGAAGCATTAGCCTCGTTTGTGCGTGGTCTTTTACGTCTCCGGGTTTTGCTCCGGGATGCACGGAGTCTGTCCCAAGAACGCACAGAGCATATCAACCATTCACAGATCTGTCAAATTTTTTGTAGAAGAGGCGATGAGACAATTTGTATATGTGTCGGACCAAGGATCAAACAATGAATGAGAACAACATTCAATGATTCTCGATTGCGACTCCAACCAAATAGATGGAAAAATCATTGAAGCATCAATAAACGGGATTTACGTGCTGTCATTTGCTCCCAGACTTGAATTACCAACCTGACGGCAGTATGGCAACGATGAGAAAGCAGTACCCAAATAGTTAGGAACAAGCATGAATTCATTGCTCTTTCTTTTTACTTCAATCAAGCGAAAGCGAACATACAAATCAAAGGAAGTATCATCGATGCAAGACGAAGGTATAAAGCTATAGGATTCTTGGCATCTAATTGACGTGCACACGCCAGAGTTCACGGTGGCCACTCTCAAAGGCTGTTCGTGTGTGGTGTGTCGTGGCGTTGTCGTTGAAGATAAAGTCACCTTCACTCCATTGGTGGCGCAGGACAACTCGGCGATCGTACATGAGTGTGGTAAGTTTGTCGCACAGCGCATCTCCCTCGGCAACGGGTAGGCCAGGCACCTCGACGATGGTCGGTTCACTGGTCGCGCCAATGCACTTGCTTGCTGGCCAGGGTTCATGGAAACGGAATGTATCAGCGCCCGTCTCTGGGTGGGGTGCAATGAAGGGTAAAATAAGCTCTTTTCCTCCAAAGGCTTGATTGGCTACCGTGAATGTCTCCCACTTGAGTTTACGCAGCTCGTCAAGCTGGATGGTTTCTGGGCCGAGGAGTGGAAGCATGTTACGTGACGACGAAAAGAGTGTCAAGCCTCCAACTTGCTGATCTGCTGCACGATTGCGGAACATTTGGAACAATGGCGGCACCGAAATCCACTCGCCCGTCTTTTCATCCTTGACCGTCTTGAAGATACCATCGTAATGGAAAGGCATGGCTTCGTTGGTGAGAACGTTGTTCATGTTCAAGCTTACATTCTCCCGAACCTCGAGAATATCGCCAAATGGCCACATTTGGATTTCGCCCAACTCGCCAGCTTTGGTGCGGAAGACTTCTTTTTGAACCTCCATGGTGAATCCTCGAAGAAGTAGAGGTGTTGTGGAAAGGGCAAGACGGCGCACGCGCTTCATATCCACATCTTCGAACTTGTAGGGGCCGTGACCTTCCCTAGGCTTGACAAGCATACCACATGGGTAGAGCGGCTCAAAGTCGAGCGTCATGCCAGGCCAGTTGAAGAGGTCAGACTTTTCACGTAGCAACCAAGGTCGTCCTTGAGCATCGGTCACAATGTCAAACTTAGCCTTGTCTACCGTCGATGCATCGACAACGAGCACGCTGGCATCCGCGAGGACGGCGACGGCGCCATGCCATGGTGTGAGAAAGCTTGGGTTCGTCGATGGAGGAAAGAGGTCAAGAGTGATTTTGCCGACATTGTTTGACTCGTGGATAGACAGACGAATGGACGATTGCGATGTTGAAGCAATCAGCTTGGCGTAGGCCTAATAAATAGGGAATGTATAGTGTCAGCAACATTCAATGACAAACGACTGACAGTCAATACGAGACTCGTACCTTTCCTCGCTTTAGCATCGCAGCCTTGAAAGCTTCTGGATCTTGGTCTTTTGGAAGAGCCGTATCGTAGTGCTTGCTTGTTGCTTGCACATTTTCATCCTCGCTTGTATCAACTTGTTGTGCAAAAGGACCGTCGAGAAGATTGCGTGTTTGTTGTACCTGGGCAGAGTACTTCTCGAGCGTCTGTGCATCTTTGGAAAAGATGCCGGCTAGCGTACCTGGGCGTACAAATTCAAGGTGCTTGAGACCGAGAGAGGAGGCAAAATTTCGCAACTCGTGTTGGTAAGCAAAAGCGTCGGCGTCCGAGACTTGTAGAATGTCTTATAGCACAGCAGTGTTAGCGACACGATAGTTTTCCAAGGAATACTATGCTTTTCGCACCTCCATAGACGGAAGCATCCGACACAATCACGACATTGGCGCCACCCTCGTAGATCTCAGCAATGGAATCAGCAAATCCATCGAGCGTTTGCAGAGCAATTTCTTCAGCCTTGTCTGGCAATGAGCCCAGGGTCTTGCTCTTGAAGTCCTCGGCCGGTGCCTTAAAAGGGAAAGCCGGCAAGATGAAACGCACAGGCTCCTTCTTGGAGACGGTGTCGGTGAGTCGCCTCTGAAGCTGTGGAACAAATTTTGCAAAGCGGTCTGGTACGTTGACCGAACGGTGGCGGTAGGCCGAGATGATGGAAAGGATCTTGGAGACTTGGGTATCTGTAGAAGGAAGATGGCTAACGGAAGGCATCTTGTTGACTAGTTTGGTGGAAAGATGTTGGGAAGAAAGAATCAATGCTCCAGGTGTGACTATATGGGGTCATGTCTTCATCTTGGCTCGTTTTATTTCTTGAGGTTCCCTTGGTACCTGACAATCCTCATCGGACACGAAAGAGAGTTCTCGTGCACAGGTCCGTTAGCTGAACCTACCATGATCTGCACTGAAGCCATCTGTGGCCGCGGGCAACGAGATAGACCGTTGCTCCGCGCCTCCCAGATGCTCACGGCACGGTCATGAGGAGGAGATCCGAGCTTGAATTATCGCTCCGTCCGAGTATACCCTGTCTCATCCTTTCATCATTGAACCGGAGGCGGCGGAGTCAGAAGATAGGCACACGGACTCCGACGGAGCTGGATTGTTGTGAGATTTTAGCGCGCACTTTGGGCACCTGTCCAGCAGGCTCAGGGGACGACGTCTAGTCGTCTACTGTAGCCATTCGAAGCGCGTACTCTACTCGTAACTTTTGTCGAGCCGCTTTTCCGTTCCAAGACGCCGGAACAATGTGCATCTCACGTTTTCCAGAGATCTGATACTTTTGGGTACAGTATAATAATAGCATAGGCATGTCTAACTAATAACAAAGCTATACATACCACTTCAGTCATTATTCTTCCGCCATCACTTGAGAGTTGAGACTGGTTTTGCTTGGCAATGAGATCAGTAGAGTAGGGCGGGCCAGCAGCAAGCAACACATTAGCGCCGTCGTCGATGACTGGCCCATGTACCTTATTCGAACCAAATCAAGCGACTACCTATATTATTCTCGGTCCTCCCATTGGTTTTGGAGCATCATCTATTTGTACATCAAGCAACTTTGCAACCGCTACAAAGGACGTGCATGCGCAGTCGTCAAGGTTATTGACCTCGAAGCGTTCCAATGCGACTTTGCAGACCTTCGCCGTGAAACGCAGCTCATGTCGCTTTTCCAATATTCAACTCTTTTGCGTGTACGTGGTGGCTGCTGGATCAATGGCAGCAAACTACACACATTGCAACTCGTCTCATGAGCTCCGGCAGTCTTTTCGAGAAGAAAGCATCGTTGCCACAAGCGCTTAAACAAGCGCTCCCAGGACTGAATTACCTTCCACATAAATGGCTGGCTTCATTGTGACATCAAAGCATCCAACATGCTTGTTGATGAGGATGGAACAGTCCTTGTGGGTGACTTTGGTGTCGGCGTTTGTCTCGGTGAACTAACTTCGGTGAACCAAGGGTTGGTTCTCTGGGGCAGGGGAGTGTCGAGGCAAGGAAGACGAGCTCTGAGCTTTGAGGGGTAACTGTAGCTTTGTAGGGCTATCTAAGGTAGCTGAAGCTACAGATAACGAATGATGCTGAACACACCTGAAGCCGTGGGCTTCGTGTTCGTTTATGTACTACTCTGTGCCCTGCTAGATGCTCGGCAGCTGCTCGTCTATCGTCTATCAATCACGTGACCCTTCCTCCTTATTCTGCCTGTCTGCTGTAGCGCTCATTTTTCCAAGGTGGGTTGTTGCTGTCTATTGACTAGAAGAAAATGGCGATGATGTTTCGAGACGATTAGTCCACGGATGAAAAGTCTTTTGCTTTTTGTTTGTAACGTTTTCTAGGTGAGTTTGACCATCGTTTGTGTAATCGCCAGGATACCCTTCGCGACTACGCTTGCTAGTAGGACTTGAACCCCCCAACACATCGCTTGTATTGAGAGGATATGCATGCTGCTCTTCGAGCCAGGTGAGATCTCCATAATCGAGCCCAGCTGTAGCGCACGGTGCTGCAGCTCCGTTTGCTTGTGTGTCGGTTGCATCGAAGGGCAATGCGCAATAAAAACTAGAGAGAAACTCAGTGAATGTGCCCAGGCTGTCAATTTCGGAATCCAAAAGATTGTTCAAGGGAGATGGCAACGGGCTTGTTATTCCCACTGAGCTGGAAACGGCTGGTGCAGTAGAAGCAGTAGTGGCGGTGTTGGATACAACACCATTTTCTGGATCTTGAGGTAGGCTATTTGTCTGCATCTGCAGTTGCTGAGTCTCCGAAGGTGACAGTGTCTTGTTGATATTGAGAAAAGGCTGTTCTAAGCTATGAGCTTTTTCCTGCACCATTTTCTCGGGCATATCCGCACGCTGACGTTGGTGCCAGCGCTCAGTAAACGATGCGACCCACGAAGAATCCGTGTCACGCGTAGTCAAGCCAGAGACGTTGCCGTGTTGCTTGTGATTGGCGAATGATCTGCCATCGTTGGAGCCATCTCCGTTGGCGGAAAGCAAAGCAAAGTAACTTGTAGCGCTGCTGCGGGAGCGCAGAGGTTTACCGTCGCCGATTTTTGATGACGCTTTGGAAGGCGATGACGGAGAGGAACTCGATGACAATGTACCAGACATTGAACCAGGATTATTCCGTCGGCTGAGTGCTAGCCAGTGAACCCATTTCGAATCAGGATCTCTTCCCATCGGCGTACTTTGTCCACCATCAAAACATTGCATGGTAGTGGGCCTAGATTTTTCGCTGAAACGGGCAGCAGAACAATACCTCCCAAAGGGCGTAAAATTCCGTCAAACGTCGAGGGTATCACGATGGCCACCTTCTAGGGGGGGAAGTACTGGTGGAATGAGTTGCATTGTAGAACGTACTATGAACGTTCCCTAAATACATCGACTGCAGCATCTTCAGAGGTCACGTAACCCTAATCCTTTCGGCAACCGACGGGCTACTGTGGTATTTGGAAAATCAGTTGTTGGTCGCGATCATCCAACAAAGGAGGATTGGTTAGCACACACACCCAACACGAACCCTGACGGTGGCTTCAGTGCTAACGGCTGACACCGCAAGTCCCACAGTATATTCGGTTACAGGATTTTCAGAGGTACACGTAGTCCTCGGCAACAGAGGGGCTGCATTTGGGGCCGAAGCAGCCGCACTCGCGCGGTATCGACGACGAGGGATTCGGAAGGATCCGCTAGACCCGTCTCTGGATGTTGCTGGAGCGGTGTGAAGATTTATCTTCGTGCTGATGATCCTGAAGAGTCGTACCATGTTAGGGTCAGGAAGGCGGGTGAAGGGTGAGCGTCACGTTTGCAGACAACGATGAGCGCCGTGTATTCACAGATAATGCAGGAGGTTTGGTGTCGATTTTAAATCCCGTTCGCACTTCACAAACTCTCCGTGTTGGCCCGCTGTCTCGGTTGCATTTCGCAATCGCGGTCCGTCGTTTTCCGACGGGAGTGCGGAAATACGGAACGGGCGTTCCGTTTGTGCATCCGTACCCCGCACTTTCGCTCCAAGTACATATTCGCTTAATTGGAGCCAAAGTGCGGGGTATGGTGGGACTTGGGGGCGTGGGGGCTGTTCCTTCCGTATTAGGTACTTTCTACAGTACGGAACACTCCGTACGTGACTATTGAAGCTTAGCCAGCCGCCCCACCCACCATGTATGTAAGGTACTTAGTGGCCCCTGCAAGTCGGTGTTCTATTCGTTCTATTCGCCTATTGGTCGTTCCGTTCCTACCTACTGTTTACTTACTTTCCGTACCTCCCGTACAGTAGGCGTTTCACGTTGAGGATACAGGTCAGCCGACCAACGCTAAAGCTCACGTTATCGCCGAAAACCTCCATTAAAGCCGAGGTCTCGGGCGATAATTTTCGCATTGCGCAGCAACAAATACCTACATGGGTAGGCAAAACAATAGATTTATCCAACACAGCCAAAAAGACAAGGCGACGTGAGAGACTCCCAGACGCCAACAGGATAGGTCTAGCTGCGGTTTTCTTTCCGTTGCCACGCGTGGGTCTGACCAATCTGACGTATGTTCACCTGTCCAAATAAATGCCTGTCAAAACTAGACTTTCGGGTTTCAAAGTGGCAAGATATGCGTACTACTATAAATAAAGCCTTGACCCTCAGACCCAAAGTAAGATAAAAGACACCGGCACCATTGTAGATATCTCTCTAGCGATATACCCACGGAGTGGAGAGTCGTACATATGGAAGATGCTTCTTGGATGAGGGGGCGGAGGCGGAAGGGGGTGTGGGACGGTGCAGGTGGCTGTGGTATAAAAAACACAGTTGAAATATTAGGTTGTAATGGAGGAGGGGGGGGGGGGTGGATGTTACCTAGGTAATGCTGTGAATGTGAAGGTCGGGAAAGGATATGGGCGGTTATGCCGGCAAAGGAGAACAGGCTCATATGAGTAAGGTATGTTGTGGGATTTTCGAGGAAGCATCATCGCAACCAGTATCCGAGTACCAAGAACAAATTCCGCGAGGTCGCTCCTCCACTTCTTCTGGCACGTGTGGCAGTAACGGGTTGACGAGAGAGATTGATGATGTTGTAAATTTGGCTTGCCTGATACTGTCACTGAAGCGAGGGATCGTCATGCACTGTGCTGGTGGACGAAAAGCTATTGCTAGTCTAAGTGGTAAAAATATAAGCGGCGCGTCCTCTTTCCCTCCTTAATGATTCCCCCAGGCCAAAAAAACCCCCCATTCCAATACCCACCCACGCACCCTCGCCCTCCCCTCCCACCAACCCTACACACGGCATCAACAACCCCCCCCCCCTCCCACCAGGCCACTCAACCCTCAATACTCCACAACCTTAATCCTCCCCTCCAACCCCTCCGGCAACTCCTCCCTCCCCACCAGCCCCAACTGCACCACATCCCCCCAAAAGAACATCGCCCGCTCCTGCGCATACCCCAAATAATCGAACTCCTCTTCCTCCGTCTCATCGCCTCCTTCCTCCGGCCGCTTGTCACGCGCGTCTTGCGCCAAGGCCGCCATCTCGGGGGATAGGGGGTCGGAATCGAGGGTGGTTTGGGCGGGTGGTAATGGACGCATCTGAGGAATTTTGGCTTGAACGATGCCCCATGCGACCCATTGGGCGGAGTTGGCGACGCGCCAGATGCGGGCTTCGAGCATGAGGCGGGCGATTTCGGACTCGGTGGCTTCGTCGCGCTCGCGCTCTTCCTCGGCAATTTGGGCCGGGGGCGCGCGGCTGTCGAGCATGAAGCTGCTGATTGAACTGCTGGGACCGGAGCTGGGGCCGGTGTAGGGGGATGGTCTGGGGTGGTGCGGTTGGTGCGTTACGTACGCTCTTAGGAATCGGTGCTGTTCTTCGCGGGTGGGGTATTTTGTGTGGTCGAGGGAGTGGGAGGAGGTGGGGGAGTGGTAGTTGTAGCACCATTCGGTGAAGTGGTTTGCGAATTCCAGGCCGGGAACGTTGGCGGAGGCGTATTCGAAGTCGATGACTATTAGCTGTTTGTGTTCGTTGGAAGGGAGGAGGAGGGGAGATTCGCCAGATGGTTGGAGGCGGAGGAGGTTGCCGTACTGGGTCTATCCGGAGTCAGCATTGCCGTACATGTCTAGGGGGACATTGTTGAGACTTACATCGTTGTGGGCAAAGACTAGTTGTTGACGTATGCCTGCTGGGCCACCATACTGATCGTCAAGCCATTTGCGGTAGCGCTCAACTGTTCGGCGGAATATCGACCATTCGACGCCACATATCAAACCCCGATTCTTCCATTCTTCGGAGCGAGTTTTAGCAGGCCCAAGCTTGCCGGATAAAATTTGGTGGTCGATCCAGGTGATAATTTCTTCACACTTGTCTACCCATTTATCCCAATTCCTCCACATAAAGGGTCCTTCGTCACGTTCTTGTTCAAGCAACTCGATACCATCGTGCAATTCTCGCATCCGTTTTGCAATTTGCTTTGAGGTCTCCGGTACTCGCAGATCGGCAGCAGTCAGTGTACGAGCGTGGAAGAACTGTTCGAATCTGCCGTTAGTAAAGGTACCGAGGAGTCTTGGGCCTATTTTCTTTCGAGCTAAACGGCGTAAGATTTGCAGCTCGTTCTCGCGGTCGATGAGATGCTCCACTTGTGGACCGTATATACGGAGGAGAATTTTTCTAAGCTAGTCAGCAAAAGGATATATTGGTAGAATGTAGCGTTGAGAATTCGGGCAAAGAAGGTCAAATCCCCAATTTAGTATCAAGGAGAGCGTAATATAAGTATTCAGAAAGAGTCTGCGATACTTACTGAGGTGGTTTCTTCCATACGATTGACGTCAAGCTATCTTGTGGATCTCGTGGGGTCTGTGGTAATACTGCTGGTGGCGATACAACATAGACGGCGTTTGTCAATGCTCCACTCAACCGTTCTACATCAATATCACCTCCATTTTCAAGCGATATCTGTCGCCAGCCCTTGAGTCTCAAGGTATGAGCTAGTCGAACGATTTCCTTTGGGATGTCAGCGATTCGGAAAAGTAGCAGAAAGTTGATTGATATAAGGGCAGAGACCGACCTTCTTAAAATGCACCCAAGCCTCATTCTCCCTCATACTCCGTTTGTTTGGATTTAGAAGATCTGTCTGGGATTCCGCTGCTCCTCCAGTGTAGCCTAGAGTCTTCGAATTGTCGAGGACAACTTCAGCGGAAGGCACAAGAGCATCGCCTTCCTGGTAGTCTGTGTCTGATGAGGCTACGGTTGAGTATTTCCTAAGAGTGCGTCTTCTAGTAGATCCTCGGCGGGAGAAGTGGGGCCCTCTTCTTTCTTGTTTTGGGGTGATAACTTTGTCACCATCGAAGTTCATGCCCGTTGCTACGATCTTTTCCAGTTCTTCCAGGGCAAGACTCGTATCAGACAGTCCAGAAGAAGAGCTTGCATGTCGATGCCTGCCTTTCTGATGCGTATGGCCTTCACTGTGTCCTTTACCGAGTAAAGACTTGGTAGCATCGACCGCACTAGTGAGCCTAGACTGGCCATCTTGTGTTTGCCCCCTGCGCGCAGCTCTCTTTGCCTTCTCATGCTGAAGCCACTCTGTCACTTGTGTTATAACATCTTTTGAATGACGATGATGGCTAGAGCGGCCGTATGATGAGGCTTGGCCGCCAAGTTTAGGTCTGTCATCACCGGTAAAACTGCTGAGACTGGCTGTAGAGTTCAGGGACACTGTCGATGCTGCTGGACCAGGACGCCCGGACAGACATTTCCCGACACTTGCACGATGCTGCCTCTGAGGTACGGCAGTACCTGGTGGGTCTTCTGTATCAAGCGATGTAGCACTGACTCTGGGGGAGAGGCTTTGTGGCTCTGCAACAAAAGCGGCTGCGTCGTGGAAGGCATACGTAAGCTCGCGTCTTCAAAGTCTCCTACAGCAAGTGTCATAGAAATCTTAAGCTTAGAGTCATACGCATGGTGAACAAGCACTCGGGGGATATTACATTAAACGGGTGCAGCAAAGGTCATAACAATCTAAATGTAACACTATAACGCATAGTTATCGAGGAGGGCTCGTAAAAGAACACGATGTAAGCATGAGTGCCAAACATAGCTGTTCAAGCTATTCCTTAATGCGGCAACAGATAACGACAGCAGGCACCTAAGAGATTTTCTACTATCCAAAGCGGAACAAGGACCGACCTTTTGAGCTGCTGTTTCTAACTGGGATACTGTCCATGGCCTCGTCAAGAATTGGCATGATGTATTGGGTTTCTGTTAAGGTATGTCCGAATTCAAAGGTGCTTACACCTATTCCCAGAGTGATTGTTGCAACCTGCAAGATACGAAAGCCAGAGCCCTGTAAATATTTGGATGGGAGCGCAAGCACGTGGGGAGAGCGTCATTGGGCATTCAGGATGCGGGAACTAAAATATAGATAAGATAACCCTAACTTGATGCCGAGGCGAAAATTGAGATGTCTGTCAATATTGACAGGAATGAGTACTTTGATGGCTTCGCACGCATTCTTTACAAAGTCGTATAACCGGTGACTACACGCTCTTTGTTGCTCAACCCTCTGTCTCTACAAACTATGCCTGTCTCTACAATCTACCTAACCCGCCACGGCGTACGCCCTCTCCTCCACTTGCCTCTCTCCTGTTTCCCTTGCCCATCCCCCCACTCCGCTAACATCCCCTTCAGTTCCGCACAAACTTCACCCTCAACCCCACCACAGGAATTTATCATACCCCCATCCCATCCTCCACCAACCTTCCTGCCGACGTCCCCCTTACCGCCCACGGCGTCGAGCAATCCCACGAGCTGGCCGCTTACCTCGCCTCTATCAATAACCCAAGGATAGGCAAAGTCTATAGTAGTCCCTACTACCGATGTCTACAAACCATCCAGCCAACGGTCGATAAAATCAGACTTTCCGAGATACGAGTAGACACCGGGCTTGGGGAGTGGTACGGCCACGCCCCTTTCATGCACCCCTTCCCTGCCCCACCTAAAACCCTCCGGTCTCTCTTCCCGGCTCACTCGCTCACCTACACTTCCTCGATCATTCCCTCTCGTAATGGTGAAACGCTGCCGCAGGTGCACGACCGCTGCGCATACGCTCTCAGCTGTATCATCTCCTCGCTTGATAGAGAAGTTGGGGATGAGGATGTAGCGATAGTGATATGCACGCATGCTGCTAGCTTGATTGCGATGGGTAGGGCGCTGACCGGAGTAATGCCGCGGGATGCGAATGAGGAGGATTTCAAACCATTTACTTGTGGGGTGAGTAAGTTTGTGAGACGGAGGGTGGAAAGAGAGATGGAAAGGTGGGAGAAGGGGACGGAGGTGCCAGAGTTGGGGTGGAGGGGAAAGGGTGTGGGCGGGGGTTGGATATGTGTGATGAATGGTAGTTGTGAGCATCTGAGTGGTGGCGCGGAGAGGGGGTGGTAAGTAGTATCTTCTTTATTTCCCTCGGTTTAAAAAAGTGCATCTGATAGAGATGTAGGGGATTTAGGGATGCTGACTGCTGATCATTGGGTGGTGCGGCGTAGGCATTTTTCAGGCGACGAGAGTTTTAGTGTCAATGCTGGCCAATATGGTGGTTCGAATCGTAATCTCGAACAACCGGTCCATAAGGAAAACGCTTTCCGAGATAGCTCGAAGCTCTAGATTGCTATCCATCGTATCTGTATTCCCCTTATCTATTACAACCCAAAGCTCCCGAGAGTGTTTCTCCAGGATGTAGAAGAAAAACGATGGTCTACCACACAATTGGGAATACTACGAAGCGCTGGAAAATTCACTGGAGCCTAAAACGCGATGCCACCCAGTACTTAACAAAGCGCTTAGCACAACTGTTGGGTTATCAGTACATCTATACGGTTATGTCAGTAGATTGGGGGAAAGAAGAGGCAATATGCGCGCAGAGTGGCTTACCTGATTCAGGAGCCACATGACCCCAAAGATAAGTACAAGCCGTACTCTCAAGTCATCCCTTATGAGCTTGTTGAGTTTAGACGTGGACCTATTCACAACTGCCCTATGTCTTCGAAGGGACCCATTCAACGCATGATCACTCTTCGTTCGTGGCAACTCAAGAGCGATTAAAGGAAGCCTTTGGAGTTCTGACGATTCAACCTCCGACCGATCTTCGCTTGGGTCAACGATCCACGAGGTAATTCTTGTCGTAGCAGCAGCGACGTGCCAGCTAACCCAGAAGAAGGTTATAGTAAGCAGCACAAAGTCTACCCATCTGCCTTCTATGTGTGTAGCTGTCTGCCTAAGGGAAACCAAGCTTAGAAGACCCTTGGTATCCGCTGCCATCCAGATGTGGAATTGCAAGGTAAATGTTTCGAGGGAACATCTACCGAGCCATACGAAGATTGAGGAGTAGAAGTTGCGTGCATGTCGACTACAATTCCTGAGGACGATGAAGGAAAGAATAGGGAAGCAGGAAATGTATGGCACCCACCAGTTGTAGTCGAATTTATTCGGTGAACGGCGTGTAAGGATCCAGAATCCAGGTATGATGGCAATGGCCCCGACAATAGAAATCGTTCTTAGTCGAGAAAATCGAGCGTGGATAACCTTGAAAAGGCCATTCATAGGACGCTCTCCGCCCAAGACATCGGAGATCCTTATGAACATGATGGCCGCTACCATACCAATGTACACTATGTAGTTATCAAGCTGGAGCCTGAACCGCCACTCTGTGACATTCCAATCAATACCACAGGTTTTTCTTAACAGGCGAAAGACACCTTCAAAAACACCCGGAATTCTAACTGAAGCTGTGACGATAATGGCAGAGATCAGGATCTTGCTTAACAGGAAGCGGAGCGAATAGTTCCATGAATGGCGGATTCTCATGGTTAGGTATATTACCATGTACCAAAAGGAAATAAGAGGTGCGAAGTAGTAGAACAAATAATCGGTTCGCATGATATAAGGCAGCAGGCAACTCAATAAGTTTAGTCGTACAAGGACCGATGCGCAACGGCGAAGGGAATAGTCCGCTTTTCGGTAGAAGAAGACAGTATGACCGAAACCAGTCATGAACAGATAGGAGGCGACCAATATCCGGATAATCTCGTAAATCCAAAGAACTTTCGAAGCACCGGTATAGTGGTAAATCAAGATCGCGAATTGCATCCAACCTTTCCATTCATCTGTTTGATCTCTTGAAAGGAAAGGTTGATTTGTATTTTTTGGCACAAAGTCTTGCGTACTCCCTTTACGAATCGGTGGTGCGACGGATCGACGGATAGATAGGACTCCAAGACCGATAGTGATGACGCTTAAAGCGGTGAATTCCTCAGACGAATATTGCTTTTGAGATTTGTTGAATATCTGCGTACGGTCGGCGAAGAAGCAATACGACATTGCCAGCCCTAAAACCAGAAGAGCGCGAGATATTTTGGCTGATGGTAACCATGGCTGCCGTTTTAAATCTGTAACATCGATTAGGGCTTTCTCTGCTCAAACTGGTAGTGGTGTACATACCCCCAAAGGTAACCCAGACCAAGATTGGTAGTGTCCATAGTGAGACGGATACGATAGCCAATTGAACCCAACTCATCCGTACATAATCACTACAGCAAGTCTTGTCCATCGGATACTTTGTCATACGGGTGACCTCAGCATTGCACCTCATATTTAACAGCACATCTGCTTTCCGACGTGCGACAGTATCAACGACATGTAACCCGTCTTCTTCATACGCTGGCTTTCTTTGCAAAGTCATGAAGAAGTAGCTCCATGCAACAAGCGCCTTTTGTTGTGTGGAGAGCTCTTGGAGATGTTCATTCAAAGGGCTAATGTTGGCTGCAGTGAGACTCGCAGCATGGGACGAAGACAAGGAATCGTACCAGGGAACTTGGACTGGAGCAAAAACCACACGATCATCTGGATTGGGTCCGTTACGGGAAGAGGGTGAGTTATGTTGCCTCGAGACACCATGTTCGCCATGGTCCGCAAGCCAAGTGATGGTGTCGACGGACTCCTTGAAAGGCTTCAGTGAATCTTTACTAAAGTGTTGTGCATGCCATAAGCCACCTCCAATGAGTACTATTGCAGGACTTTTGCGGCCTTCCTGGTCTCCCTGTACTCGCGTATCTTGAGCGTCTCGATAAACAGCTAATTGTTGATGTAGGTTTGAGGTATTTAAAAACGGGTCCCAGATGAACTCGAGTGTGACATCTGCCCTGCTGAAGGTCACATCATCGTGCTTTTCAGCGTAGTACCTTGCTTCGTCTGCACCCTTTGCATCTAGCTTTCGTGCGGTCGCCCAGAATATCTGCCGAATTGTGGAGTCACCAGCATACACGACTTTGCGAGACTTCAGACACGTTGAAATATCCTTTGCGTTGTAATCGTGTAACACACACCCAGGAGGTTGCCAGTTGGAAGGAGGTTCGATATTGGGAACCTTTGGAATATCGAGCCACCGGCCTTGAGTGAGTAGTCCATAGCACTTGTAACGATCGTGAGCATCTAAATTCTAGGGTCAGCTAGGCCATGACAAGGTCACTGAAAAAAAGGCTGCGGAATGTATACCTGTCCAAGAGAATCGATATAACACCGCTATCACAATTCCTAGGAAAATCAAAAGACATATGCTATCAACTACCTCTAGGAGAGTGGGCACGCCAAGTTGTAGTTTACGAATCCTGACCATAGTCTCTCGATAGCACTGTTCAAACGAGTTGAAGGAATATCGGACAGCTTGGCAGGAATCCAAGATTTTGGTGTCAGAGCTGATTGCTCAATTTGCAAAGAGTACAGATCAATGACGTACAATGGTACATGAAGGAAGTTCGTTTACAGATACAGTCAACCTTTCTAGACAATCATGTAATTCCAGCTGATGAAGCGTGTTGTAAACTGAAATTTCTACATTAAGGATGAGAGACTTGATCAATTAGTCTATAAGGTAACAGAAGTAATTAGATTTGGAACACATATACTAGTCGTTGAACGTTACACGAAGCCGAGTAATCATCCTTCCATAAATATTCAGCAGATCTTCGGATTAAGATAGCGGCGACTTACAAAGATTTGGAATCTAGAATTTGCTTTTGGTCTGGATTTGGTCTTGTCTAATACTTACCGGTGGAAGGAAGTAATCTCAGTAGAATCGGTTCTGAGGTCTACTTACGCTCGAATCATTATACTTGTCCTGTCAAACCTATCTGTGTACCGACTCGCCGTCTTGCAAGTGTCTGATTTGTCTTCCCTTTAGATGATGCTCCCATCGGGTTCTCCTTCTCCCATTTCTCATCTGCCATATAAGCCTCCACAGCAGCGTCAAGGTCGTATTTTGCTTGGTTAAGATAGAGAAGTGCTACATCGTAACTAAGCCGTCAAAAAAGATTCGCAAGGTAGTCAGTGAAATGCACTACCCTGCGAGTCGAGTTTCGAAATGATATTATATCTGAGGATACTTACTCTGGGACTTTACATGCGACCATCCACCGCCTGACCTTTCCCTTTCGTATCTCTTCCTCTTCCCCGTCTATCGGCTGAGGACTCAAGCTCGTGCCGCCTTTGTAGTATTCACCAGGTATGAGAATTGCGCGCCGAGCAGCAAGTAAATGATTCGTGTAAAGCCCGTTTGTCCGCCGCAGTGCATCCTGAGGTACGCCATATCGTAATGAGAGAGACGGGATAGTATCTTGGGAGGGGTCAAGGAAATGCAGCACATCTTCTCCAGGCTGATTTGAGGATGAGGCTTGTTTTTCGGACGAGGCTACCTGAGGATCTAGGGATGAATATGCTGGTGGCTGGTCATCTGGTGGCGAAGCGAGCGTGGCATGGGCGAGGCGAGGGGACGCAGGTGGCGAGTATGTGGGAGGGTCTCGTAAACCTGGCGGTAGTGATGATGTAGCGCTGGATATTTGACAGAATGGACCTGAGAGGGTATCAGTATGCCCTCAGAGCAGACCGAGAAACCCAGAGAAGCTGACAATAAGACGCAAAGCGTTGATTCTCCTGTATTCGAGCAATTTTTAGCTATTGCTTTAGAATCAGAGTAATATATTTTGACTTACAGCTACGCACTTTGCACAGATAACACGACCACAGCAGTCCAAGCGGCGATCTTGTGCCACAGGTTTCTCACTCTTCTCATCGTACTGTGGCGGGATTGCAGACAACAATGCCGCGCAAGTGCAGCAAGCCTCTTCTAGCATGATAAAACGAAGAAATAGAGAGAGATGACAATATTATAAAGAAATAGGGAAATAGGCGTCCTGAGAAGTAGTAAAGCAAGTAATGGTATTGAATCTCAGGAATCAGACCAGCACGATGACGCTTGTAGTCTCTATCACCAGGTCAGGTGCTGATAAGGGCTCACACTAGCTCAACACAGCTAGCTCTTATCTTAGCATCGCACACTCCAAGAAGCGAGACGCCGTGTGGAATTTTCTAATCCCACTGCTCACTCCTCACCATAAGCAACTTCCACGAGGTATGTTGTGACCGATATCCGCAGCTCGAGGCAGCCCCTACAAATCGCACAAGTCACAATTGTGTTCCGCCATGTCCACAACAGGCTTTGGCGGCAGCGCAAATCGTGCAACATGGGCTGAAGAACCCTTGAGTCTCAAGGGCACTCTTTACGCTCAAAGCTCCTGAAAGCTAACTCGGATCTCTCTCGCGTACTCTAGATACCTCAACTCCTACCATCGAGCTGAGAATCTCAAAATGGTCAAAACCAGTGTCCTCAACGATGCGCTCAACGCCATCAACAACGCCGAAAAAGCCGGGAAGCGCCAAGTCCTCATCCGACCCAGCTCCAAGGTCATTGTCAAATTTTTGAGTGTCATGCAGAAACACGGTATGTGCTAGGGATAATCTGTAATTTTTGCAGGTGCTTTGTTCTCGACCTTCAGCACCACACCTTATTCGGGCTGATAACTAGGCAATGGTTTCGAATCTTCAAAACACTACACGACCTTTGCCCTTTAAGTGTCCGATATATTCAACTCCATGCGAAGATCTTACACGTTTTCTGATTTCGTCCTGACGTACAACGTTTAATCGATCGCAACATACTGACCTTGCTTCTCCCATAGGCTACATTGGTGAATTCGAGGAAGTCGACGACCATCGCTCCGGCAAAATCGTTATCCAACTCAATGGCCGGTACATATCCCCCATCACGCATATTAGACAAATAAACCCTTTACTAACCATTCTCAGCCTTAACAAAACCGGCGTCATCTCCCCCCGCTACAACGTCCGCATCGGCGACTTTGAGAAATGGGTTGTCAAGCTGCTGCCCTCGCGTCAATTCGGCTATATCGTTCTGACAACCTCGTCTGGGATCATGGACCATGAGGAAGCGAGACGGAAGCATGTGGCTGGCAAGATTATTGGGTTCTTTTATTAGAGAGCATCATATTTTGGGGTTGGCCAGATACTGTCCCGGGCTACATCGTGATGTGGAATAAAAGCTATTCTCCTACCAAATAGTCAAACACCACTGGCTTTCCCTGCTGAAATCCTCAAATCTCACACCACAAGCTCACAACCCTCCCTCAATAAAGCCTGCCCGCAACGACTCCTACGACTCCACCTCTCCAGAATACCACCCGCCCCCCACCCCACCACCGTAGTTCCCATTCCTCCCCCTCCCCATCTCATAAATGGCTCGTTGCTGGGGCTTGTCAAGGCATTTGTTGTTCTGGCGTTTTCTTACTTGTGTAAAGGCTGCTATAGATTAGCACCGATAGTTACTAAATCCCCGAATCCCAGAAACGTCGCAGGCTCGGTACGGAAAGCGCGAGACGATGCAGGTCTAGAATGGTATTTATTTGGTATTAGGATTAAAAGCGACGAGGTTGAAACTCGTGCAGGGTATACGTGGAACTCTTCCCTTTTCCTTACCCCTTCTTTCGTCAAAGTCATCGCCATATCGTTCATAACCTCCTCCTCGCCTTCCCTTCGCCTTCCCACCGCCTCCCTCATACCCACACTACACCATCACCATCCCTAAATCATCATCACCCAAACCAACCCCACCACCACACTCACACCCCAACCCATCGGTCTGACCGCCCCCGCGGCGCCCTTGAACGGCACCACGGACGCGATCGGCGGGGTCACCGGGGAGGAAACAGGGATACTGGCCGAGGGCGCTGGGACGGACACCGAGACCGGGCTCGGGGCCGCGGGGGCTTCTGGCTGGCCTTCTGGGGCTTCCGTGACGGGGGATTCGGTGACGGCAGGGGCAGATACGGGTGCTGGTGCGGGTGCGGGGGTAGAGGGAATGGGGGCGACGGGCGCTGGGCTGGATGGGATGGGAGCCACAGGCGCCGGTGCGGGCGTAGAGGCGGGGACTTCGGGTTGACCTTCTGTTGCTTCGGTGACGGTGGATTCGGTAACAGTGGATTCGGTGACGGCGGGCGCGGATACGGGCGCTGGTACCGGGCCGGATGGAATGGGAGCCACAGGCGCCGGTGCGGGCGTAGAGGCGGGGACTTCGGGTTGACCTTCTGTTGCTTCGGTGACAGTGGATTCGGTGACGGCGGGCGCGGATACGGGCGCTGGTACCGGGCCGGATGGAATGGGAGCCACAGGTGCGGGCGCGGGCGTGGATGCAGGCACCTCTGGTTGGCCTTCTGTCGCTTCGGTTATGACGGATGTGGAACCAGATAGAGTGGCGGTGGAGATTGAGGGCAGAGGAACGACGGTTACGGGCGGTGGTTTGGGGGCTGTAGAGGCACTGGTGACTGGGGTTGTAGGCACTGGTGTGGTTGGAACTGGTGTGGTGGGCACTTGCGTGGTTGGGACAGGCGTAGTGGGCACTGACGTGGTGGGGACTGGCGTGGTAGGCACAGGCGTGGTGGGGACTGGTGTGGTGGGTACAGGCGTTGTAACGACTGGCGTGGTTGTGACGGGCGTGGTGGGGACTGGTGTGGTAGGAACCGGCGTGGAAGGAACCGGCGTGGTAGGAACCGGCGTGGTAGACACAGGTGTTGTCGTCACGGGGCAAGTAGTCGTCGTGGTGTACGTGATTGTCGACGTTAGCGTTACCGGGAAAGAAGTTGTTGTAAGGTTGGAAGAAAAGGTAGTATACGTGACTGTCCAGAATTAGATCTTTCGCTTGAAAGTCGACGGGGCTTTCTTACCTGGGCAAGTTGTTGTTGTTACAGTGATTTCTGAAGTGGTGTAGCTGGTCACGACTGTAGTCTCGGTACTTGTGGAAGACTGAGGACTGGTGGTAGACTCCGTCGTCGTGGTAGACTGATGGTTTGGTCAGTTATGGTTCATTCGGCGAAAGGATACTTTCCAAGACTGACGTTAGGGTATGGGGTTGGTATAGACGTAGTAGGGGTTGTTGTAGGTGGTAGAGGAGGAGGTACAGTCGTACCCGAGGGCTGTGTAGTTGTGCCTGTCGTAGGACAGCCGTATTTGCAGGTAGTGATTGTGACAGTCGAGGTAGACTGTGTGGTTGAATAGTAGGTAGTCGAATTAGAGCTATATGTGGATGTTACAGGGCACGTCGTCAAAGTCGTGTAGGTCGTCATTGTCGTCGGCATCGGGGGGCTTTTCGGCGTGGTGTAGACGCTTGAGGTTGGGCATCCCCCTTGGCAAGAAGTGACTGTGAGTGTTGAAGTCGAGAGCATGGTCGAGTAGTAGGTGGTCGAGTTCTGGCTGTACGTAGATGTGACTGGGCACGTAGTAGTGGTTGTATAGGTCACCATTGTCGTTGTCTCGGTCTGAGGATATGTACTTGGATGTGTTAAAAAGAAGACTCGATGCCTTATCTCTGAGTGACTTACCTCGTAGTATTGGTAAACCATCTTGGCTGTAGATCATTGGCCGCAACAGCAAGAGCCAAAGCTAGAAAAGCGAACGTGATTCTCATCATTATGAGATATATGACGAAAGGCAGCTTCAAGAGTGAGAAAGCTGAGAGACAACAATGGAGAAAGCTGAGCGACAGTAGGTATGGTACAGAAGAACCGTAGCGAGCGAGTTCTTGCTGTATATAATTTTACAGGTCCAAAAGGCTTTTGAGAGAAGCGGTGGCTGGCCGATGATGATAAGCAACATGGCAGGGACGGTGTGACGGCCCATGATGCACAATTGGATCAATCAAGCAGTGTCACGTCAGACAAGCATGGGCGAGGGATCCTATCAAGTTTGTTCGTATGCCCAGGTCCCATGCATCAAGGCTGCTTGCTTTAGCTTGACGGCACGATACAACGTCGTACAGAGCAGCTTGAAATCGGGGGTTGGGCAGTTGAGGATTCGAATCATTGACGAATAAGAAGCAAACCAAGCTACGTAGTTACGGAATTACGGATAGCGGTCGGTAAGTAAGGTAAGGTCGTCAGTCTATCCTTGCCCTAAGGCTAAGGCACAGGCAGGTATGACATGGGCACGATGGGACACGAAGGAACAGTAGTAGCCTGGGAAAACACCACAGAAGCAGTTGTATCCGAGTCACCGCTGAAATTCCATTCTGGTCAGTACTATTCCGTACTACGTAGACAATGCGGATTGATCGAAGAAAAGAAAAGGGGACGCGTGAAAGCAGAAATGTGGGAAATGCAGAGGATTCTCAATGCTTACTCGTACCATGTCTCGCGCAGGAACGCGGGGACCGACAATTCGAACACACAGGTCCCCGGTGAGAAGCAGAATCGGTATGCAAGTATCCGGATTACTACGGAGTACTGTAGGTAAGGCTGGGTGGGGGTGGGCTGGAGAGAGTCTTGAAGGCTTGAAGCTTTGTCTCTTGGACACCCCACAAGAGGTTGGTAGAGGAACGGAATCCTCGTTCCGTCGTGATCAAACATCAGGTACAAGATGATGATAATGATGATTTAATAGGATCAGCTGATGCACTCGTGATCCGTGAAAGAGAGTGGGGGGGGGGGGTGATAAGGTGCTGTTGAGATATCGCTGGTTCTTGCGATGATGCAGATGGATGGTCGCCCCATGGAGCTCGATGCGCACCTAGGGATTCTCCTCTTTGATTAGTACGAGTCCATCTGTCGGGCAGCTTGAAGACAACGCGAGCACGAACAAGTCCGTAGAGTGCTTCACGTCATCTGCGGTCGGAGGAACCCAAGCACGCCAAGGTAAAGGTCAAGCATCGTATTTCACAGCGCCCGTTTGGATTACTTTTGGTTGCGCCCGTTGATGGTAGTCCCGTTAGAGTTGCACCTGGTCGCTAGCCCCACTCACCAACGGCTCACCAACAACTCACCAACAACTCACCAACCTACCGAGAAGCGACAATTTGGCTGTTCTTGACGTTATTCGTTCCAGAAGACCCAATCCGAGGATCATTTTACACATGAGGTCACTGCTTGTTGACAGAACATGTTCCTGGAGTTTGTTGAGGGCACAGTCGAGTTTTGAGTGGTGGAAAATGATTTGGGTTGATATTGGCCCTGCATGCAATTGCCAGCCATCACGCCACTCATGCAGCAAGTGGGCCAGAGCACCCGTGAGTTCGTTCCCCCACCATCTGCACATCTGCACGAAGCTCGTATTCCTATCGGGACAAGAGATGATTGGTCGCACAAAACATGTATAGAACTCGCCTTGATTGGTCGCGTATCACTCGTCGCTTTCGTCCTCCGATCCACTCTGCCATCCATTCTCGTATGCTTCGCTGATCTCGCCAAGCCCGTTCGAGAGAGCCTCACGCTCCTCCAGGTTGACTGTTCTGCTTACCACTTTTTGCAACGTTTTAACATGTCGGGATACGCCGGATGTCGTAGATAGCGAAGCTCTGACCGCTGTTGTAGATGACTGTTGTGGCTGCGAGAAGATGGCCGGGAAACTGTCCAGAAGTGGGAATTCTAGCGTAGAGCGGTACCTAAAGCATTCGATGATTAGCTGTGCGCAAGTATTGAAAGTACATGCACCCTGCAAGGCGATGTGCTTGGAGTAATCAATGGCAAATGCGCATCCACATATTGCATACTGACTTTTCAACGACTGGTAGATCAGCAAGTCGTCTTCTCTTCCTTGTCGACCCTGCTTCTTCTTCATCCTCGTCCTCGTTCCCGTCGAACTCCCCACGAAGAGTTTCCACTTGCCCAAATGTATGAGTTGCCTTATGATGCTGGCTAAGCGAGGCGACAGAGTGGATGTATCTTCCGCAAAAGAAATCCATGTCAAGATTAGCAGTAGTGGTCTGCGCATCGTCTTCGTCCAGCATAAGATCAATTCTCTTCGATCCAAGCATTCGACGATCGTGGCATCCTTTGACAAAACTTGATTTTTCAGCTTCCAAGACTGATGGATCGACAATGCTGCATTGGAGTTGTGCAATTCGCTGGGTGCCGTTCACATTAAGTGCTGCTTCCATGACATCAAAGGTCGCATGGTTTCTGCTACTATCCCTCAGTCTCGAGGGAAGCGTCGTTGTTTCGAGAGCCGTTGATAGTAGCGCTGAGGTCTGCCATTGCGAACTTCGATCGATTTCCACATACCGTGGTAGAACGGGCGGTATCGATATCGGAATATACATCGAGGCGTGCGTCGAGATCTCATACATTGATCTTGCAGCATTGACGGTTCGTAGCAATTGCGCGGCCTAGACGTTCCTATTAGCCAAAGCCATCCAAGACACCGAGCTCACTCCACCAGCTGCTCTAAACGTAACCTACCCTCTGCCACTTCCCCTGCTCCTCCTCCACCCCCCACACCCAAACCGCCATCTTCCCGAACTCGTCCCTAAGCCTCTCTACATAGCTTGCCGCAAACCCACCCCACGCATCATCTCCGCCCGCGAAGACCTGTATTCCCTGCATCTGATCACACTCCTCCGCCCACACTCTCACATCCCGATCTAGCAGATCATGCTCTTTGTCCATACCCGCAAATAATTCCTCCCCGCTCTCCCACCTCTCAAATGGCATGAGTGTAGATCCCAACTCATAATCATTAATCTGGACGATGGAGCGCGGGTGGTAAAAGACACGGCTGAAGTCGGACCAGAACCTGACTGTATCGGTGGTCAATTTTGGTGGAATGAGCAGCCCCTCATCGAGGCCCCGTTGATACTCTGATTGGGGAATTGAAGTTTCTTTCTGGACCACAACGTTCCCGTTCCTGCTCTATCCCATGGATCGTTAGCGGTAGCTTCAATCTTTCCGTTCACCCGCTTCGAGCAATTCCACACTCACCAGACCATGGCTTCTCTGGCATCCTCATCCCCAGCATCTACACCCTCGTAGCCCCCGCCCCATTTCTTTAATCCTCCGAAACCTCCTTTGAGATCATATATAAGCGTCCTTGGTGTAAATGTGTCCTCTCCCCTGGCGCCAATGCCAGGACGAAAGTGGATGTCATGGTCGACGGGCGAGGGGTCTTGGTTGTCGTAGGTGAAGTAGGATTCCTAGGGCGCTGGTCAGGTCTTCTTGGGGCGAATGAGATAGGCGGGAGTCTTTATGGAAGGGAAGGCTGGGATACCTGGGTATTCCAGAAGTGGGTAGCCAGGTAGTTTGCTCGATGGCCGAGCTGGAGTGTGAGGATTTCGTGCATGATTGGCAGAAGATCAATGTATAAAGTTTACATCGCGAGATATGAGACCCTTGAATTACGTGCTTAAAATCACTTTAGGCAGTTTCAAGCTTTTCGGTCACCGAATATAATTCCGGATTGTGTGCTTAATGTTAAAGTCTTCAAGTGGCACAGTTTTCTATAAGCCTAATACATTCAACGCTATATAGCCTCCTGATGCAGCAGAGATAAAACGCTAATCTACAGTTCTCCATGCCCCTTCCCCTTAGCTTTACTCGTCGCCTTGCTCTTTTCCTTCGTTGCTTTACTTTTCTCCTTCGTCTTACTTGCTTTGGATTTTTGCTCTGCTATCACCTCGGAGACTTCTTCGTCCGTCACCGATTGCGTCCCAGGCATATCATCGAGGTCTCCAAGTGAAATTGTTGACTCTTTGGCCTTTTTGGCTGATCCGGTTGTGGTTGATTTGGAGGTCTTGGTGGTCTTGGCCTTGCCTGTTTTAGGCTTCCCTGTGCTTTTTGGCTTTGGCGGGACTCGCATCTGTCTCTGAAGGAGCTTCATTACAACATCATTCAATTCCTTTGATTTGGCGGCAAGGTCCGATGAGAGTAGAACCGGGTCGTCACTCGGCGAGAGTTTAGCCTGTTCTTCGACTTTGACGTCCAACCAGGTTTGGACAGATTCTTGGGTCGTGGTCAGGGAATCCAGATCTTCTGCAGTGTATAGTGGTGGCTCTGGTGGGTTGGGAACTGCGGATGTAGTACTAGAGGATGTAGTCTCGTCGTCAAGTTCTGCAAATTCGTCGGTGGACGTTGGAGGCGCTGCCGTGGTCTGTGAATTCGATACGGAGGCTGATGAAGCTGCTTCTGCAACTGACATAGCTTCCCTGTGCTGCGATACCATGCTTGCCATGGCTTTCGTCTGATTGAGTGCTTCTTGAAGCATCTGGACTTCCTTCGGTCGCCTACGTGATTCCTCTTTTCGTTTCTGGATTGGGCCAACCAGACCACGGAGCTCATCAAGTCGCTCCTTTAAAGCTTCCATGCTTGCACCTGCTCCGTCGCCATATAGCCATTCACTAGCGCTCTTGAACTTTTCTTCGATTTCTGTCCGTTGAGAGGCTGTCGACGCCGCAAGGAAGTCCTCATCCTCCAAAAGATCACGAGCCCTATATGTGAATGATTCCAGAGTGTTTAACGTTTCTTCGCGTTTTACTCGTAATCTATCCGAGGCATCAAATGCGTCGAGCCGGTCTTTGATACGCTGAAGATTCTCGGGGCTGATCTGAGGCAGCCCAGCAGCCTCTGTAGAGAAACTAACATAGATGATTTCGGTTCGCTTGGCATCCTTGGCTTTTTCATCGGCCTTTGGACCGTCCTTAACCGAGGAATCTGAGGTCTTGCTTTCTTTACTCGATGAGATTGTGGAAGATACACTTTGAGAGGTGGAAGTCGAAGGCTCCATATCATCGTTTTCCTTCAGCGGTTCCTGATCACCCTTCTTCGATCCAAAGCCGAGAAAGTCTTTTACACCGTCGACCATGCCACCTTTCTTGTCTGCAACCTCGCAGCTGACTGAACCCTTAAGCACCTCTGGTATACCATCTGTTGGGCTTAATCGAATGGTGAACTTAGTACTGATATCAGTCAAGGCACAGCCGAATTTGTCGGTCAGCTGCTTAACAGACGCTGTGAGGTTTTCCGTCTTGATGCTCGACATGGGGTTATCGACGACGTCTCCTGAAGCTCGCGGGATCTGTTCGTACAGGCTGAATGAAAAATCTTCGGTTACTTTGAAGGACACCTGCTTCTCAACGCCGGACGGCGAGGTCGGAACAAAAAGCTTCTGTTGCCTTTCCTTTCCTTCGGATGTCCATGAAGTACCAACAGCATAACCCGCGTTATCAGCAGCTCTGATTTCTTTCACCCTGAAACTAGGGCTAATGGCTGCTGCTTTAAACGCGGCTCCAAAAACAGCAGCCTCGTCAGAGTTGACATTTGTCCTGAGTTTCTCTGCATCTCCGATTGCAGCTTCCAACTGTTTTTGAATAAACGGAGTGCGAACAGCTCCACCATGAAGAATAATCGATTCAATATCAGTAATGCTCAGTTTCGCTGATCCAAGCGCCTCCGTAACTGGTTTCTGAACTCGGTTCGCGTAAGCTGAGGCTAACTCCTCAAATTCGCTCCTGGTGAGCTTGTATTTGAATTTGACATCTTCGTAGTAGAGGGCTTCGAAGCTTGCCAAGGTTTCTGTATTCGCACTTAAAACTTGTCGTATTCTCTCGGCTTCCTTCCATAACTTTGCCATTGTTCTTCCATGTTCTTTTATGTGCTTAGCCTCCACGCCCAAAGTCTTCAGCCGGGAGGTGTCGAGAAATTTCTGGATCATGTCCTCCATTACGACCTGATTGAGTGCATCTCCACCCAACGTCCTGTCCCAGCCAGTGCCTAATATCTGTACCTCCTGAACCGTCTTGTTGAACCGGCCAATGTCCTTGACAGTCTTCCCTTGGAACTTCAGTACCATGGCCGAAGTCGATCCTGCGCCCATATCGTAGACAAGATGTATTTCGGGTTTCCCTTCTTTGGCCGTGGGGAAAGACCTTGACGTCGCGTAGTTCAAGCCCACAGACAGGCCATCGCTAACCAGTGACAAGAGACGTAGACCTGCTAGATCTGCAGCCAAAGCCACTGCCCTTTTCTCTTCCGCGGTGTAAAAAGGAGGGATCGTAATAACAGCATCCTGTATGCTCGAGCCCTTGCCAGCCAATGCTAGCGCATTCTTTCTAATGTTTTTCAATTCCATCGCTAGAAGCTCCTCCACTAGGAAAGGCTCTTCTCCGGCGTCGAAGCTTTCACTCTTAAACGCAACAGTACCCCTGTACTTCGACTCGACCATTCTCAGGCCTGGATACCTCCTGCCGTATTCCGAGACCACATCGTTACCCTCAAATTGCTGACTTAAGAGTGGCTTCAAGTTCGGATACACATCACTGGAAAACCTAGCCGTGAGAGCCAGTGCATCGCCGCTGTAGATCCTCTCGGGGAAGACTTTGGTGTCTGAACCGGAGCTCTTTGGCTTGACAGGCTTGAAGGCCACAGCAGCAGCTTCCTTCCGTTTCGAATCCTTTGTGAGTACGATCTCGAGGGGGATGCCTGGTTTTACAAGGGCCGCCTTTATGTACTTGGTGCCAAGGTCAATTCCGAGGACAGCAGAAGCTGCCGAAGCTGTAGATGCAAGGACGAACAATAGAACAAGCCATGACAGGAGATGTATAGCGCGTCGTCGACCGTGAGGGGGCATTGTGTGTAAAGGACTGCGTATCGGCTGGGGGTAGGTAGCTTCAACTTCTCTTGGTAAAGATACGGCGACTCCAGGTCAAATCGCGGGCTGATGCCTTGAGGAAAATGGTAACATAGAAAAGAACAGATTGCGGCCTAGAAGAGCTGTCGTGAACTTGTGCCGCGAAGATGCCCAGACGAATTGTTTTGGACAGGGTGTCTTTAATCGACTAGATACATCCTTGTAAGGCTGACGATCTAAGCGCCGCAAAGTCCGAACCGAACACTAGGTACCTACTCGTAGGACGTTTCTCGCGCTTTAGGCATTCTTCAAGAGCTGATCAAGTTGAAGTGGAGAGCTTAGAAACATTCCTCCTCCTCCATCTCCTGTTTATATCTGTACTGTACTTCCACTGAGTGCTCCCAATATTGTTAGAAGTCTCCCGTCCATAATGGCCTAGGGAAAAGTCCCCTGGTTCTCACTGTCTCTCTTTCCCTTTCTTTTCTCTCTCTCTCTCTACTGTGAACGAATACCCCTCGTATTCCTTGTATTCCTCCTATCAAGCTTTAAGCGGAGAAGCTGTCGGAATAGACCATACTTCCCGATAACTGCCCTAACTCCTTACAAAACGCGGGAACCGCAGCCCTCGATTAGCTTCTGTATCCTCCCCCCTGACACTACTTCACGCTCCCCTTTTCCACCTCAACCACTCCACTCCCATGCCCCCAACTCTTTCAAGACCCAATCACTCATCAATCATACCCGCACAAAACCATCTGTTACATCCAATCCCCCCAATTCCCACGAGGCCATCTCTTCAATAAATATTGTAAAAATACTGGCTTCAAACTTTTCTGAGATCATGCTAGATGGCTTTTGCTTGGTATATGAGTAATTGGAGGGAAAGGGGAGTGGGGAAGTTTTTCGAATTTAAGTGAATTTTGGGCTCCAGTCCATGGAGGGGCGGCGATCTCAATGGGTTCTACGGCCATCCTTTCGAAATATTGGAAACATCTCTTCGTCTATGTTGTCTAGTCACTTGCCTCAGCCTTGACTCTGCGCATCTTCTGGATGCACGCCGCAAATCCCTCAATCGCATTCATATGATCCTACTCTTGCTTCAACCCACTCACCACCACCACAGCCACCAACCCATCAAAAAACCCCCCACCCTTAGTAGCACCCCTCCACCAGGGATCGCATACTCTCCAACCTTCGAGCCAGTGCGAATTTTCTCCATAAATTTTCCTCATCCGCTTCGAACTTTTTGTGCGTGGAATAGCTTGAAACAACCCATCTTAGCACCGTTGCGCATTTCCTAGCTACCCAGATGACATTCCCAGGAGTTGTTCCTGGGCGAGGGCAAGCGTGGAAGCGGAGCTGATTTGAGTTTGCGGAGGTGATATTCATGACGGCTGGGGTGGGAGTGAGAGTATGAAGACGATCGCAGAGGTGAGTGCCAAGTCTGTAGGCCGTGTGGGCGTTAAAACGAGGGAAGACAAGGCAATTTTTTCAAGAGACAGAACTGAGGGAAGCTGTGGAGCAAAATGTCAGCAGGGGCACAGAAAAATTGAGGTAGAAGAGGACTGGACCTCCTGATGGGGCGAGCTTATTGGTTCAGACATCTTGGCGGGATGAAGCGCTTTATTGCATCAATGGATGGATAGAACAGGAGAAATTGTTCTCCCAAACGTGTACGATTGTAGTTCCATGTCTGCCGGTGGGGCCATGCACTAAGTGCACGAGAACTTCAACATGCCCATCTCCATGAGCAGGTATATCGATCCAGCCATATCTGTCTCGCTTACAACCCCCGAGAGCTGAGGTGACAGGCTGAAGGACCTCGATCGGTGTCTGTGTAGGAAGCCCACTTAGTCGAGAGCCCAGGGTGATATGGTACGGCAGGCCGTTTCGACCAAAGGGAAATATAATCCAAGTGGAAAGGTTAAAAGTGAAAAGTGAAGATTGAAAATTGAAAATTGCGATCGCGACCACGTGTAGTCTACCCATATTCAATGAAGTACATTGATATGAAGATTAACGTCACTCTACATACTCACCTACCCACTCACCTACCCACTCACCTACCTACTCACCTACCTACTCACCTACCCACTCACCTACCTACTCACCTATATCGCGTAACAGATTGGGTTAAAGATCTCCCAAGTCATGATTCAACTCAATTCGTTGCGCGACATAGCTAAATAGATAGATGAGTAGATAGGTGAGTAGATAGTTGAGTGGGCAGGCAAGTAGGTAGGGGAGTATGGAGGTGAGTAGGTAGGTAGAGTGACGTTAATCGTCATATCAATGTACGTCAATGAATATGTGTAGACTGCAGACTGCAATTCCCAATTTTCGAAACGGTACCCCTCGTGCCCTCCTTGCCGACGTATCGTTGTATGCAAAACCTTGTACGTTTTTTAGGATTTGCCGAGAGCCCCATCAAAATTATTGGCGAATCTGCAAAATAAGAACCAGAGTTGTAGAATCGATCCCACTGCTCCCCCAGTGCTTCATATGTAGTATATTCAATGCTTCATGTGTAGTATACCCAATGCTTCATATGTAGTATATTCAATTTGTCATATGTAGAACCGTTGGGTGCGAAACCAGTATTGCTTTTTAGGACTTGTCGAGAGCCCCGCCAAATTTAGTGACGAATTTTCAAAAAGTGCAAAATAAGAAACCAAAAATCAACCCCACTACCCCCCCCTTATTTTGCACTTTTTGAAAATTCGCCTCTAAATTTGGCGGGGC
>JAABUT010000324.1_pt1 | contig 84693 bp, 93 predicted proteins | sample 5559281 | NCBI WGS metagenome assembly JAABUT01 (sample SAMN10711880, study PRJNA513359) | rock metagenome | isolation source: Antarctica rocks | place: Antarctica: Victoria Land, Ricker Hills nord | collected 2016-01-04 | reverse complement strand
GCGACCCTCGAGGTCATGGGGTCGCCGGAGCCGCCCCCCCACCCGACGGAGCTGGCGCTGCACCCGTTGGCGCGACAGGCGGCGGAGCGCCTGAGCCGGAATTGACCCCGCCCGCCCTGACGAGCTTGGCGTAGGCGCCGCGCGAGCCCATGTCGTGCCAGCCCTGGGCGGCACGCTGGGCGGCGACGAGGGTGTCGTACTGGCCGGAGAAGACGACGACGTAGCCCGGGGTGAGGCCCGGGTGGTCGTCGGAGCGCAGGGTGCCGACGGGCTCACCGCGACTCTTGCCGAGCAGCTTCTGCGCGGCGGCCCGGGCGGCCGTGGGTGACGTGGAGGAGATGAGCACCACGGTGTAGGCCGTCCGGCCGGCGGGCCAGGTCCCGACCGTGCCCGTGGGGGCGGGAGTGGCCGGCGTGGGGGGGACCGTCGGCGGCGTCGGTGCCGTGGGGGTGGCCCCCGGCGGGAGGGTGGTCGTGGCCGCCGGGGGTGGTGCGGTGGGTGCGGGCGGGGCGGTCGTGGGCGCCTGGGCGAGGCGGGCGGCGTCCCCGGCGTCGCGCGAGAGCTGCACGAAGGTGACGACCGCGGCGACGCCGGCGAGGAGCACCACACCGACGACGATCACGATCGGGAGCTTCCAGCCGCGGGCGGGGAGGATCTGGGTACGGGCGGCCTCGCCGCACTCGAGGCACCAGTCGCGCTCGGGGGGGACCTCCGCGCCGCAGCGTGGGCAGGCGACAGCCGGGCGGGTGGGAGGCTGCTCGACGGTGGCGCTCACCCGTTCACCTTCCGCCCCGCCCCGCCCCGACGTTCTGCCCGCAGGAGGCGCAGAAGGCGTCGGCGCTGCCATGGACGGCGCGGCAGCGCGGGCAGGAGCCGCCGACCCCGGGCTCGCGGAGCTCGAGCAGCGTGGTGGGGTCGCCAAGGACGCCCTCGAGTGCGGTGAGCTCGGTGGACACCCCCCGGAGCCCGTCGAGCTTCTGACGGACGAGGTCACCCGGGTCGCGCCCCGCCCGGTCGAGCTCGAGGACGAGACCGCCGAGGTCCCGGAGCTGCACCTGGCGCAGGCGGCGGAGGTAGCGCACGCGGCGGCGCAGGCGCGCGCGGTGGCGGAAGGAGGGGCGGCCCTCGGCGCCGTCCGCGGGAGGCGGGACGTCGGACCCGGTCGCCGGCGCGGTTGCGCTGGGGGGGGCGACCGGCGGCAGGGTGCGCGTAGGGGGCTCGGGCGCGGGCGGCGGTGACACCGGCCGGGAGATGGGCTCCGGGGCGGGGGCGATCTCCTCCACGAGGGGGCGATCCGGGGGCGCCACGGGCTCGGGCGTCACGGGGGGCGCGGGAGCCGGAGGCGCCGCGGGCTCGGGCGTCACCGGGGGCGCGGGGGCGCCGTTCCGGCTCCCCCAGCCCGGCGCCGAGGGGCGGGCGGTCGCCTCCGACGAGCGCTCGAGCCAGGCGGAGACCGGGGAGTCGGACACCTTCGCACGCTCGGGACCGGGAGCTCTGGGGGGGGCGGCGCGGCGTGTGATGCGAGAGAACAGGCCGGCCATGGAGGAGCCGCGCCGACGGGGCGCAGAACCGGCAAGTATAGAAACGGTCCCGGCGCTCACGACCGGGTCTGGACGAGCTCCTCCCAGGCCACGAGCACGCGGTCGGCCATCCGGCGCGCCCCGAAGAGCGCGGCCCGGCGCCGGCCGGCGACGCGCGGGTCCGCCACCGCGAGGTGGGGCGCGAGCGCCCGCCTCCAGACCTCGAGGTCCCACTCCGCGCAGAGCGTCCCGGTGACCCCCCGCAGGGCGAGCGGCGCCACCCCGCGGGGCGTCGCGAGCACGGGGACGTCGCAGGCCAGGGCCTCGAGCGTGGCCAGGCCAAAGCCCTCCTCCTCGGAGGGGACGCAGACCGCGTCGGCGGCGTTGACCCACAGCGGCATGCGTGCGGGGTCCTCGGCGCCGAGCGTAAGCAGCTCCGCGCCGGCCGCCGCGGCGAGCGCTCGCGCCCGGTCGGCGCGCTTCACGCGCCGGGCGGGGTCGGTGGGGAGGAGCAGGTAGCGCCGCGCCGGGTCGAGCCCGAGCGCCGCCCGGGCCGCGCCGCGCGGAAGGGGGCGGAAGCGCCCGAGATCGACGCCGCAGGGCAGCACCGCCACCCGCCGCCGGGTGCTCGCCCCCGGGATGCGGGCCGCGAGCGTGGCTGAGACCGCGGCCGGGAGGTCGAGCCATCGCAGCAGCGCCCGGGACACTGGCCCCGAGGCGGGATGATGGAGGTCGGTGCCGTGGAGGGTCACGACGCGGGGCACGTCGCGCACCCCCAGGGCGGCGAGCGCCGAGAGCCCGAAGTGCGCATGGACCACGTCCCACTCCCCGCGCCCGAAGCGTCGGCGCGCCTGACCCCACGCCCGGGCGTAGCGCACGCCTCCCGCCTCGAAGCGCCACACCTCGACCTCCGCCCCCAGTGCGCGCAGCGCCTCGACCTGGTCGCATACGAACGCTCCGAGGGCGGGCCGCCCGGGCGAGGGATACATGTTCGTGACGATGAGGGCGCGCATCCGGCGCACATCCTCCACGAAGCGGTCTGGAGCGGTGGCGGGGGCACGGCGGAGCATCCCCGGCGACCCGAATCCACCATCGTCAGGAGGCCCTCATGTCCCACCGTCTCGTCGGCCGCGCCCACGCCGCGTTCCTACGCCCCGTCACCGGACAGGGCACCGTGGAGTACGTCGCCCTCATCCTGCTCGTCGCCGTCATCCTCGCCGGCGTCGTCGCCGCGTCCAAGCACGTGGGCGGGCCGGACATCGCCAAGGTGCTCGTCGCCAAGCTCAAGGAGGCCATCGGCAGCGTCAAGCCCTAGGGCGAGCCCGGAGCCCGGGAGCCCGCCCCCGCCCACCCCACGTGGCACCATGCCTCCGTGCCCGGCCGCCGCGATCCCATCGCCGTGTTCGACTCGGGCGTGGGCGGGCTCACCGTGCTGCACGAGCTGCTCGTGTCCCTCCCGGCCGAGGACTACCTCTACCTGGGTGACACGGCCCGCTTCCCCTACGGGAACCGCTCCGCCGAGGAGCTCGAGCGCTTCGTCGTGGAGATCGGCACCCGCCTGCTCCGGGCCGGTGCGAAGCTCCTCGTCGTGGCCTGCAACTCGGCCACCGCGGCCGGGATGCCGGCCCTCGAGCGCCTCGCGGCCACCGGGATCGACATCGTCGGCGTGGTCGCCCCCGAGTCGCTCGCGGCCGTGGAGGCCACGCGGACGGGGCGCGTCGGCCTGCTCGCGACCCCCGCGACCGTCGCGTCCGGCGCCTACGAGCGCGCCCTGCACGCCGCCGATCCCTCCGTGACGCTCTTCGGAGTCGCCTGCCCCGACCTGGCGGGGATCATCCAGGGCGGCTTCCCCGTCGACGAGCACGTCGTGGACACCGTCCGTCGGTACTGCGCCCCGCTGCGCGAGGCCGAGGTCGACACCGTGATCCTCGGCTGCACCCACTACCCGCTCGTCCGCCCGATGCTCCAGCGGACCCTCGGTCGCGGGGTCACGCTCGTGGCCTCGGGCGCGGCGATCGCCCGCCGGATCGAGCACACCCTCACCCTCCGCGGGCTGCTCAACGACCGCGCCGGCGAGGGCGAGTACGTCTTCGAGTGCACGGGGGACCCCGAGGCCTTCCGCGCCCTGGGCTCCCACTTCCTCCAGCTCCCCCTCGGCGAGGTGCGCCAGGTTGAGCTCCGACCCACGGAGGTGCCGGCATGAGCCGCTCGTATGACCGTGGCTTCGACGGGCTGCGCCCCGTCGCGATCCAGCCCGGCTTCGTCGGGCCCGCGACGGGCTCCGCGCTCATCTCCGCGGGGGAGACCCGCGTGATCTGCACGGCGAGCGTGGAGGAGTCCGTGCCGCGCTGGATGGCCGGGCGGGGACGGGGCTGGGTCACGGCCGAGTACGGGATGCTCCCCGCCTCCACCGGGCAGCGCAAGCAGCGCGACGCGACACGCGGGAAGCTCGACGGCCGCACGGTCGAGATCCAGCGCCTCATCGGCCGCTCCCTGCGCGGCGTGGTCGACTTCCGGGCCCTCGGCGAGCGCACGGTCTGGATCGACTGCGACGTGCTCACCGCCGACGGCGGCACCCGCTGCGCCGCGATCACCGGCGGCTACACCGCCCTCGCCCTCGCGATGCAGCGGCTCGTGACCGAGGGGGCGCTCGAGCGGTCCCCGCTCACCCAGTCCGTGGCCGCGGTCTCCTGCGGGATCGTCGGCGGCACCCCATTGCTCGACCTCGACTACTCCGAGGACTCCACCGCCGAGGTCGACGCCAACGTCGTCATGACCGGCGACGGCGGGCTCGTCGAGGTCCAGGCCACCGCGGAGCGCACGCCGCTCTCCCGGGCCCACCTCGACGACCTCCTCGGCCTCGCCGCCGCCGGGATCGCCGAGCTCCGGGCCGCGCAGGAGGGCGTGCTCGCGGGCACCGCCGGGTCGAGCCCGGTGGCGGGCACCGCCGGGCTGGGCCCGGTGGTCGAATGAGGCTCGTGCTCGCCTCGCGCAACGCCCACAAGGCCGCCGAGTTCGCGCGGCTGCTCGCCCCCCACGCGGTCGAGCCGTTACCCGAGGACGTCGCCCTGCCGCCCGAGGACGGCGACTCCTTCGCCGCCAACGCCCTCCCCAAGGCCCGGGCCGCGGCCGCCGCCACCGGTCGCCCCGCGTTCGCCGACGACTCGGGCATCGAGGCCGCCGCCCTCGGCGGCCGCCCCGGGGTGCGCTCCGCGCGCTTCGCCGGTGAGGACGCGACGGACGAGGACAATCTCGCGCGTCTGCTGGTCGAGGCGCCCGCGGGCTCGGGCCTGGTCTACGTCTGCGCGCTGGCCTACGTCGACCCGGCCACGGGCGACCAAGCGCTGCTCGAGGGCCGCTGCACGGGCCGGGTCGCCGATGCGCCCCGCGGCGCGGGAGGCTTCGGCTACGACCCCGCGTTCGTGCCCGACGACCTCAGCGACGGCCGCACCATGGCCGAGCTCGACCCGGCCGAGAAGGACGCGATCTCCCATCGGGGTCGGGCCGCCCGGGCGCTGCTCGCGCAGCTCGCCGCGGGGTAGGAGACCGAGACGATGAAGATGCGCGCCGCCGGGCTGTCGGTCGCCTCCAACTCGCTCCTCATCCTGCTCAAGATCATCGCGGGCGCCCTCACGGGCTCGGTGGCGATCCTCACCGAGGCGGTCAACTCCACGCTCGACCTCATCGCCTCGCTCGTCACCTTCTTCTCGGTCCGCAAGGCCGACGAGCCCGCCGACGAGGAACACCGCTACGGCCACGAGAAGATGGAGAACCTCGCGGCGGCGATCGAGGGGATGCTCATCCTCGTCGGCTCGGGGGTCATCGTCTTCGAGGCGGTCCGTCGCCTGGCGATGGGCGGCCGGGTCGAGCGCGTCGGGGTCGGCATCGGGGCCGTCGCCGTCTCCGCGCTGGCCAACCTCGTGCTCTCGACCTACCTCGGCCGCGTCGCCCGGGCCACCGACTCGCCCGCGCTGGCCGGGGACGCGGCCCACCTGCGCACCGACGCCTACACCTCGGTCGGGGTCCTCACCGGCCTCGCCCTCGTGCAGATCACGGGTGCCGAGTGGGTCGACCCGGTGGTGGCGCTGCTCGTGGGTGGGCTCATCGTGCGGGCGGGGACCCGCCTGCTGCGCTCCTCCTCGCGCGTCCTCGTCGACGAGGCGCTGCCCGAGGCCGAGCTCGCGGTCATCCGCGAGGAGCTGCTCGCGTTCGGTCCGCGCGGGATCCTCGGATACCACAAGCTGCGCACCCGCTCGGCGGGCGCCCGGCGCTACGTGGACCTCCACGTGCAGTTCCGATCGGGCACGACGCTCGAGGAGGCCCACGCCACCGCCCACGATCTCCAGGACGGCATCTCCGCCCGGCTGCCCAACGCCGACGTGCTCATCCACCTCGAGCCGTCCGACAAGGTCCGCCCCGGGACCGAGATCACCGCAGGTTGATCGCGGCCGAGAGCCCCACGGCGACGGCGACCACCGCGTAGCCGGCGTAGCCCGACAAGGCGAGGATCAGCGCGGTGAGCAGGCAGGCGAGGACCGTGACGAGCCAGGCGATGCGGTCGAGGGGCACGGTCCCATAGTCTCGCCTCTCGCCGATGGCCGACCCCGCGCTGACCCCCGAGCTGGCCCTGGAGTACCTCGCGGAGCTCTCCACGGACATCCGCGCGGCGGTCGTGCTCGGGGCGGGGGGAGAGCACCTCGCCGGCCCCGGGGCGCTCGCCGCGCCCGCCCGGCAGCTCCTCGCCGCCGCCGCGGGGGCGCTCGTCGAGGTCGACACCCCACGCGGCACGGTGGTCGCCGCCGCAGACGATGTCCACGCGCTCGCGGTGGTCGTCGGGCGCCACGCCCTGCCCGCGCTCGTCCGCTACGACGTCCGCCGGGTGCTGGGGGATCTCGCGGGCGTCGAGGAGCCCGAAGCGGCTTGAGGCGCCGCGCCCGCACCGGGCTCGCCGCACTGCGCACGCACCCGCCCTTCCGGCGCCGCACGACCCAGGTCCGCGTCTACGACGCGCGGGGCCAGGCGCGCCTGCTCGACCCCCACGCCGAGCCCGGCCGGACGCTCGTCGCCCACGCCGAGGAGCTCGTGCGCGCGGCCCTCGCCCCGCCGTCCTAGAGCTTCCGCGCCCAGGCCAGGCCAGGGTGGATAATCGCATCGAGCGGGAAAGTGAACTCACGAGCGTCCGCGGCCGCTGTTAGGTTCGCACGCAGACATCCAGTGAAGGAGGAGACGTGACGAAGTCCGAATTCGTCGAGCAGGTCGCCGATCGCGCCGATCTGAGCAAGAAGCAGGCGGATGAAGCCGTCAAGGCCTTCCTCGAGACCATCGAGGAGACGTTGAAGCGCGGCTCCGACGTGACCTTCTCCGGTTTCGGGAAGTTCCATGTCGCCGACCGGAGTGCCCGGGAGGGGCGCAATCCGTCGACGGGGGAGAAGATCCAGATCAAGGCCTCGAAGGTGCCTCGCTTCACGGCGGGATCCGGCCTGAAGAACTCCCTCAAGAGCTGACCCCCGCTCGCTTCGGCGAGCGACTGGCCCGGGCCGTCACCGCCCGGGAGTCGCCGCTCGTCCTCGGCCTCGACCCGGACCCCGGCCGCCTGTGGCCCGAGGCCCAGGCCGCGGCCGGGGCGGGCACCGCCGCCACGAGAGCGGCGGTGGTCGGTGAGGAGCCGCGAGTCCGCGCGGCCCGGGCCGTCGAGGCGCAATGCCGGGCTCTCGTGGACGCCGCCGGCCCCGCGTGCGTCGCGGTCAAGCCGCAGCTCGCGTGCTTCGAGCGCCTCGGCGCCGCGGGCTGGGCGGTGCTCGAGCGCACCTGCGTCCACGCCCGGGCGGCCGGCCTGCTCGTGCTCGCCGACGCCAAGCGCGGGGACATCGGCATCTCTGCCGCCGCCTACGGCCAGGCGTTCTTCGGTTCGACTCCCACCCCCTGGGGGGATGTCCCCGGTCTCGGCGTCGACGCGCTGACCGCCAGCCCCCTGCTCGGAGCCGATTCGCTCGGGCCCCTGCTCGCCGCCGCCCGCGCGGTCTCCGGCGGCCTGTTCGTCCTCGTGCGCACGTCGAACCCCGGGGCGCGCGACGTGCAGGAGCTCGCGCTCAGCGGGGGCGGCGATGTCGCCGAGCGCCTCGCGATTCTCGTGGCCGCGCACGGTGAGGCCGGCCCCGCCGGTATCGCCGACGTCGGCGCGGTGGTGGGGGCGACCGTGCCCGAGCGCCTGGCCCGCCTGCGCGATCTCGCCCCCGCCGCGCCCTTCCTCCTCCCGGGCATCGGCGCCCAGGGCGGGCGGGTGGAGGACCTCGCTCCGGCCTGGGCACCGGGGCCGGCCGGCGGCCTCGTCACCGCCTCGCGCGCCATCGCCCGCGCGCACGAGGAGCACGGCGGGGAGCCTCGCCACGCGGCCCGCCGGGCGGCGGAGGACCTGCGCGCCCGGGCCTGGGAGCTCGCTCTCAGCGGTGGCGGCGCGCGCCGAGCCGGCTAGCATCGCCTCCCGCGCATGGATCATCGCAGCCCCGCGCGGTTCCTCGCCCCGCTCGCGCTGGTGGGCGTGATCCTCGCCCTCTTCCTCGTGCTCAAGCCGTCCAGCGGACGCGACTCCTCCTCGGCGCGCTCGACCTCGACCTCCTCGACGGGCCCCCGCCGCGGGCGCCGGGCGAAGCCGCCGGCGAAGCCCACCGCGAAGGCGGCGACCTACCGGGTGAAGCCCGGGGACACCCTCCAGGGGATCGCCGCGAAGACCCGTGTCTCCCTCGAGGTCCTGCGCGAGCTCAACCCCGCGATCAACCCGCAGGCGCTCGTGGTCGGCCAGATCATCAAGCTGAAGGGGTGAGGGCGGCGCGCCGGTCGCGCGCCGCGGCGGCCCTCCTCGCCGCCGGCGCCCTCGCCGCCCCGGCCGGTGCCCGGGCGGCCCCGCCACCACGCCTGTCGGCGACCGCCTCGATCCTGGTCGAGGCCTCGACGGGCCGCGTGCTGACGGCCCGGCGCCCCGACGCCGAGCGGCCCATCGCCTCGACGACGAAGATGATGACGGTCCTGCTCGCGCTGGAGCGCGAGCCCCTCCGGAGGGTTCTTGTCGTGCCGCCCTACGCGATCGGGCCGGCCGAGTCGCGCGTCGGGCTCGTCACGGGGGAGCGGATCCGCGTCGCCGACCTCGTCCGGGCCGCGCTGCTGCCGTCGGCCAACGACGCCGCCTACGCCCTGGCGGTGCGGGCCGCGGGCTCCCGCGACGCCTTCGTCGGACTCATGAACGCCCGGGCGCGGCGCCTCGCCCTCGCGCACACCCACTTCTCCACCCCGGTGGGGCTCGACGCGCCCGGCAACTTCTCCTCCGCGCGCGATCTGGCGCGCCTCGCGCGCGTCCTGCGGCACGAGCCCTTCGCCCGGCGGACGATGGACGAGGGCCGGGCGGTCCTGCGCTCGGGGGCCAGACAGCGGGTCGTGCTGAACCGCAACCGGCTCGTGCGCGCGGTTCCGTGGATGAACGGCGTGAAGACGGGACACACGCTCGGGGCGGGCTACGTGCTCGTGGGCTCGGCGCGCCGCGGCGGACTCGGGCTCGTCTCCGTGGTGCTCGGGACCCCGAGCGAGGCCGCGCGCGACGCCGACACGCTCGCCCTGATGCGCTGGGGCTTTCGGACGTTCCGCTGGGCCCAGGCCGTGCGCCGCGGCCAGGAGCTCGCGCGGCTCGGGGTCAGCGACGGCCCCGAGCACATCGCCCTCCTGGCCCGGCGGGGGATCCGGCGGTTGCTGCGGCGCGCGGACCGGGTCCACATCCGCGTCCACGCGCCGCGGGAGCTCCTCGGGCCCCTGCCGCGAGGGGCGATCGTGGGCTCGGCGACCGTGGGCGCGGGCGGTCGCGTGCTCGGCCGGGTCGACCTCCTCACCGCGCGCGCGGTGCCCGGGCACTCGGGGCTCGCCCGGGCCGTGCGCTTCCTCGGGCCGCCCGGTATGGTCGTCCTCGTCGTGGCCCTGGTTCTGGCCGCCTTCGCGATCCGCCGTCGCCGCCGTCCCCGCTCCGAGCGGATGCGCACGGCGTGATCGTCACCGTCACGCTCAACGCGGCGATCGACAAGACCCTCGTGGTTCCGAACTTCCGGCTCGGGCGCCGCCATCGCTCCGTCGAGCAGCGCACGCTGCCGGGTGGCAAGGGCGTCAACGTCGCCCGGGCGATCAAGCGCCTCGGCGCGCCGGTGATCGCCACGGGGTTCGCCGGCGGGGCGACGGGCACGCGCGTCGTCGAGGCGCTCACCGAGGAGTCCATCCTCGCCGACTTCGTGCGCATCCGCGAGGACTCGCGGACGAACACCGCGGCGCTCGATCCCACCACGGGGGTGCAGACCGAGATCAACGAGCGCGGGCCCGCGATCACCCCGCAGGAGCTCGAGCTCTTCTCGGACAAGCTGCTCTACCTCGCGCAGGGCGCGTCGCTCTGCGTGTTCGCGGGGTCGCTGCCGCGCGGGGTCCCCCCCGACGTCTACGCGGGCTGGGTGCGCGACCTGCGCCGGGCCGGGGTCACCACGGTCCTCGATACGGACGGCGAGCCGCTGCGACTCGCCGTGCGGGCCGAGCCCGATGTCGTCTCTCCCAACGTGCTCGAGGCCGAGGAGCTGGTGGGCCACGAGTTCAACGACGACGAGGACCGGACGTTCGGCGTGGCCGAGATGTGCCGGCTGGGGGCCCGCTCGGCGATCATGACGGTGGCCGACGGGTGCTTCGCCCAGATCGTGCAGGACGGGGCGCCGCGGCTGTGCCGGGTGCGGGTCGAGGAGCAGGAGGTGCGGGCGGCGATCGGCTCGGGGGATGCGTTCCTGGCGGGCTACGTGACGAGCCGCTACGGGGGGGGTTCGCCCGAGGAGTGCCTGCGCTTTGGGGTGGCATGTGGCGCGGAGTCGGTGAACCACCTCGGAGCGGGAGAGATCGACCCCGCCGGGGTGGACCGGCTGCTCGGCGAGGTGGAGGTCATCCCCCTCGCGCTCACGGCTGAAGCCGTGTGACGCGCCAGCCGCCGGCCTCGCGCTCGTAGAGCTCGCGGACGGCGAGGCGGCGCTCGCCCGCCGACCAGAACTCGACGATGTCGGGACGCACCCGGACCGCGGCCCAGCCGTCGGGGCACGGTGGCTCGGCGCCGTGCTCGGCCTCCGCCGCCGCGAAGTCCCGCGCCAGCCGCTCGGGTTCCGGGAGCGGGGCGCCCTCGTCCGAGACGAGGTCGACGAGCTTCCCGTCCGCGCCCCGCGACGCCCAGAGCGCCTCGCTCTCGGGCCGGGAGCCGGCCCGGGCGCCGCCGGCGATGCGGACCTGCCGGTTCAGGGTGGGCCAGAAGAGCACGAGGGCCACGCGGGGATCGGCGAGCAGCTCGCGGCCCTTGCGGGACTTCAGCGAGGTGCCGAAGACGACCTCGCCGTGGTCGACCGCCTTGAGGAGCACGACCCGCGAGGAGGGCGCTCCCGTGCCGTCCACGGTGGTCAGGACCATGGCCGTCCGGCCCGGGTCGCCGGCCTCCCGCGCGTCGTCTGACCACGCCTCGAGCCGTTCCAGCGGTGATTGCGGCATCGCTAGCCTGGATGCCCCTCCTCGTCCGCCCCGACCCCTAGGGTGGTTTTCATGGAAGTAGAGATCGGCCGCGGCAAGAAGGCCCGCCGGGCGTATGGGTTCGACGACATCGCCATCGTGCCCTCCCGCCGCACCCGGGACCCCGACGACGTCGACGTGTCCTGGACCCTCGGTCCCTACCGCTTCGAGCTCCCGCTGCTCGCCGCGGCGGTGGACGGCGTGGCCTCCCCGCGGACCGCGGGGGAGCTGGGCCGGCTCGGCGGGCTGGCCGTGCTCAACCTCGAGGGGATCTTCTGCCGCTACGAGGACGCGGAGGGCATCCTCGCCCGCATCGCGCGGCTGCCCCCCGAGCGCGCCACCCGCGAGATGCAGGCCATCTACTCCGAGCCGGTCAAGCCCGAGCTCATCGCCCGGCGGATCGGGGAAGTGAAGGAGCAGGGCGTCGTGGCCGCCGCCTCGCTGACCCCGCAGCGGGTGCGTACCCACTACGCCGCCGCGCTCGAGGCAGGCCTCGACATCCTCGTCATCCAGGGGACGGTCGTCTCCGCCGAGCACGTCTCCACGTTGTCCGAGCCGCTGAACCTCAAGGAGTTCATCCAGCACGAGGTCGACGTGCCGGTGGTCGTGGGCGGCTGCGCCTCCTACCACACGGGCCTGCACCTCATGCGTACCGGCGCGGCGGGCGTGCTCGTGGGCGTCGGACCGGGCGCGATCTGCACCACGCGCGGCGTGCTCGGGATCGGCGTGCCGCAGGCCACGGCGATCGCCGACGTGGCGGCCGCCCGCTCGCAACACATGCTCGAGACGGGCGAGTACGTGAAGGTCATCGCCGACGGGGGGATGCGCAACGGGGGCGACGTGGCCAAGGCGATCGCCTGCGGGGCGGACGCGGTCATGCTCGGCTCCGCGCTCGCGCGGGCGTACGAGGCCCCGGGCCAGGGCTTCAACTGGGGCATGGCGACGTTCCACGCCACCCTGCCCCGCGGGACCCGGGTCTCCACGCCGCAGGACGCGACGCTCGAGGAGATCGTCACCGGCCCGGCGCGCGAGAACGACGGGACGCTCAACCTCATGGGTGCGCTGCGGACCTCCATGGCGACCTGCGGCTACCGGGACATCGCGGAGTTCAACCGCGCCGAGCTCATGGTCGCCCCGGCGCTCCAGACCGAGGGCAAGCACCTCCAGCGCGAGCAGCAGGTGGGCATGGGGGCGACGGGCCACGCTGAGGCCGTCCCGGTCCCCGAGGCGCCGTCGAGCGCCCCCATCGCGCCGCAGCTCGCCGACCGCCTCGAGGAGCCGGTCGGGGCGTGATGCTCGAGGCCGCGCCCGGCGTCCCGCACGCCGCGCACGCGGTCGTCGATCCGGAGCCGATCGAGGCCCCGACGGCCACCGACGAGGTGGTCGTCCTCGACTACGGCGGGCAGTACTCCCAGCTCATCGCGCGCCGGGTGCGCGAGTGCGGAGTCTTCTCCGAGCTGCTGCCCCACCACGTCGGCGCCGAGGAGGTCCGCCGCCGCCGGCCCAAGGGGTTGATCCTCTCCGGGGGGCCCGCGTCGGTGTACGCCGACGGTGCCCCGCGCCTGGATCCCGAGCTGCTCGAGCTCGACGTCCCGGTGCTCGGCATCTGCTACGGGATGCAGCTCCTGGCGCGGGAGCTCGGGGGCCGGGTGGAGGGCGCCGAGGTGGGGGAGTTCGGGCGCTCGCAGCTCACGGTGCGCGAGCCCGGACGGCTGCTCGCCGGGTTGCCGCGCGACCAGACGTGCTGGATGTCGCACCGCGACACGGTCTTCACCCCGCCTCCTGGGTTCACGGCGCTCGCCTCCTCGACGGCGTCCCCCGTGGCCGCGCTGGAGTCGGTGGAGCGGGGTGTGTACGGCATCCAGTTCCATCCCGAGGTCGTCCATACGCCCTACGGGCAGGCGATCATCGAGCGCTTCCTCGAGGACGTGTGCGGCACCGCGCGCGCGTGGTCGCCGGCGTCGATCATCGAGGAGCAGGTGGAGCGCATCCGCTTGCAGGTGGGCGACGGAAAGGTGATCTGTGGGTTGTCGGGAGGGGTCGACTCCTCGGTCGCCGCCCTGCTCGTCCACCGGGCGGTGGGCGACCAGCTCACGTGCGTCTTCGTCGACCACGGGTTGATGCGCAAGAACGAGGGCGAGCAGGTCGTCGCCGCGTTCCGCGACCACTTCGGGGTGCCGCTCGTCCACGTCGACGCCGAGGACCGCTTCCTGGCCAGGCTCCGCGGGGTGAGCGATCCCGAGGCCAAGCGCAAGGCCATCGGCGCGGAGTTCATCCGGGTCTTCGAGGAGGAGGCGGCCAAGCTCGAGGGCGCGCGCTACCTCGTCCAGGGGACGCTGTACTCCGACGTGATCGAGTCGGGCGGGGGGACCGGCGCGGCGACGATCAAGTCCCACCACAACGTGGGCGGCCTGCCCGAGGACCTCGAGTTCGAGCTCATCGAGCCCCTGCGCGCGTTGTTCAAGGACGAGGTGCGGGCGGTGGGCGCCGAGCTCGGGCTGCCCGAGCGCCTGGTCTGGCGCCAGCCCTTCCCCGGGCCGGGGCTGGCGATCCGGGTCGTCGGGGGCGAGGCCACGAAGGAGCGCTTGGAGGTCCTGCGCGAGGCCGACGCGATCCTCCAGGACGAGATCCGCCGCGCCGGGCTCTACCGCGAGCTCTGGCAGTCCTTCTGCGTCCTGCCCGACGTCCGTACGGTCGGCGTCCAGGGCGACGAGCGCACGTACGGCCACGTCGTGGTCATCCGGGCGGTGACCTCCGACGACGCGATGACCGCCGACTGGGCGCGGTTGCCCTACGACCTGCTCGAGCAGATCGCCTCACGGATGATCAACGAGATCCGTGAGGTCAACCGGGTGGTGCTGGACATCACGTCGAAGCCTCCCGGGACCATCGAGTGGGAGTGAGGCCGGGCTGGCGGCAGCCGACCCGGTCGGGTCACCCCCGGGAGACCTGAGCGGACTCGGGTTGGGGTTCGGTTCGTTTGCGTCTTGGTCTGAGTCTCCCGGGTGCGCCCCGCCCGGGGCCGGCGCCGATCGGCGCGTGGTACTCATATGCATACCGCTTCGGTACGCTCTTCGCCGGATGCCGCAGATCGCCGGTCGCCTCGCTGAGCAGGACCTGGCCGCCGTCGACGGCGTTACGGATGATCCCACGGCGGATACCAGTTCGGTAGGCTCAGTGGATGCCGCAGATAGCCGTCCGGCTTCCTGAGGAGGACCTGACCGCCCTCGATCAGCTCGTCGCTTCGGGCGCTGCGAAGTCGCGCGCTGACGCCGTCCGTCGCGGCCTGGCCCTCCTGACCGCGCAGGCGCGCGAGGAGTGGATCGCCGAGGACTACCGGCGGTCCTACGAGAAGCATCCCCAGGGCGAGGAGGAGGCCGCGTGGTCGACTCTCTCCCTCGATGCCCTGCGTCGGGCGTGACCGCGCGTGGTGACGTCTACGACGCGGACCTCGGGCCTCATGGCAACCGACCGTGCGTCATCGTCACGCGGGACGTCGCCATCCCCGTGCTCAACGCGCTCAGCGCCGTTGCGGTGACGAGCACCGTCCGAGGGCACCTCGCCGAGGTCGAGCTCGACGAGCGCCACGGGCTCGATCACGTATGCGTCGCGAACTGCGACGTTGTCGTGAACGTCCCGAAGGCCTTGCTCGGGCGGCGGCGAGGAGCTCTCGACGCGGAGTCGCTGCGGCGGATCGACGCCGCCCTCAAGGTCGCCCTGGCTCTCGATGGGTGACCCCTGGCGCCTCGGGGCGCGAGCGTCACGGCGCCCCCGCCGCGCAGAGAGCACAGCCCGATCCCGCGGGGTACCGTCCTCGGCGTGGTCCGCGCCGGCCTCGTCCTCGCGTCGCTTCTCGTCCTCGTCTTCGCCGGGTGCGGCGGTGGCGAGGGTGGGCGCACGACCTTTTCCGCGGAGAAGAACCCACCGAAGACGGGCTCGCCGTCCCCCGCCCGCTACACGCCCGGCGATCCGCAGTGCGACGCGCGCCGGCGCCCCGGCACCGTGGGCGACATCGGCGAGGACGTCGTCGGTCTCAACACGCCGGTGCGGAGCTTCGTCGCCTGCTACGGCCCGCCGGTGGGGGAGAAGCGCAAGGGCAGCGAGCGGTGCCTCTACTACCGCCAGCGCGGGGGGCGCACCTACTGGGAGCTCTGTGCCCGGCAGGGTCGCATCGAGAGTGGTCGGGGAAGTCTGCGGGAACCGCGCGCCCCGTGACCTGCGCCCGCCGGGCTCAGCGCGGCGCGGCCGTGGCGCGGCCGGCGGCGAGGAGGTCCTCGAGCCGGACGAGCTTCACGCGCGGGCGCCCGTGGGCCTCGCCCGCCGCGCGCTCCGCGGCGTCGACCGCCTGCCAGCCCTCCCAGGTGACCGCGTCCGGCGCCCGCTCGGCGAGCCACGCCGCGGCCTCCTCCGCGCCGGGCGCTGCCGGCTCGTTCAGAGCGCCCGCCTCGACGTCCTCAAGGATCCGCGCCACCGTGTCGGCCGCGTCCTTCTTGTTCGTCCCGATCACCCCGCTCGGGCCGCGCTTGATCCAGCCCACCGCGAACTCGCCGCGACACGGCCGCCCGTCGTCGTCGCACACCCGGCCGCCGGTGTTGCGCACGAGGCCGCGCTTCTCGTCCCACGGCAATCCGGCCACGGGCCGCCCGCGGTAGCCGATCGAGCGCAGGACGAGCCCGCAGCGGATGACCTCCTCTTCGCCGGTGGGCACGGCCCGCATCCCGCCGTGGGGCGCCGCCTCGATCCGGTTGACCGCGACCCGCACGCCCGTCACCGGGCCGTCCTCGCCCTCGCCGAGGATCTCCAGCGGCGAGCGCAGGAAGCGCAGGACGATCCGGTGCGTGGTGCCACGCGGGGCCCGGCCGGCGTAGTCGCGCAGGTGCTCCACGTTGCGCCGCTGGGTCGCCGTGCCCTCCTCCTCCAGCCAGCGCGCGGAGTGCTGGTCGAGCCCCATGTCGCCCGGCGGGACGTGGACGTCGGCCCGGCGCAGCTCGCCGAGCTCGCGCAGCTCGGGGTTCGTGAACGAAGCCTGGGCGGGGCCGCGGCGGCCCAGGAGCACGACCTCCTCGACCCGCGAGCCCGCGAGGGCCGCCATCGCGTGGTCGGCCGTGTCGGTCGCGGCGATCTCGTCGGGGTCCAGCAGGAGCATCCGCGCGACGTCGATCGCCACGTTGCCGTTGCCGATGACCACCGCGCGCTCGCCCGAGAGGTCGAAGGTCTCGTCCACGGCGTCGGGCTGGCCGTTGTACCAGGCGACGAACCGCGTGGCGGGGTGGGAGCCCGGCCGGTCCTCACCGGGGATCCCGAGGCGGTTGTCGTCGGCCGTCCCGAAGGCGTAGACCACCGCTTGGTAGCGGTCGCGCAGCTCCTCGCGCCCCACGTGCTCGCCGAGCTTCACCCCGCCGAAGAAGCGAAAGCCGGGCTTGGCCGCGGTCTTCTCGTAGACCCGGGTCACCGCCTTGATGTTGGGGTGGTCGGGCGCCACCCCGGAGCGGACGAGCCCGAAGGGGGTCGGGAGCCGATCGAGCAGGTCGACCTCCCAGCCCTTCGCGAGGAGCGCGTCGGCGGTGTAGAAGCCGGCAGGCCCGGCGCCGATGATCGCGGCACGCATGCGCTCCACGCTAGAACGACCCCGGCGCCCTCCAGACGAACAGGTCGCCCCGGAGCTCCCCCTCCAGACCGAGCTCGGCGACCGCCTCGGCGACCCCGGGGTAGCGGGGCGGCGCGCCGTCCGGTCCCGGGCCGTAGTCGTGGAAGGCGACCGCCGCGCCCGGGCGCAGGGCGTATGACCACGCGCGGACGGTGGGCAGGGTCTCCTCGCGCTCGTGGCTGCCGTCGACGAAGAGGAGGTCGACCCCGCGCTCGCCGGCGAGCGGGCCGGCCTCGCCGCCCGCCCGGAGGCAGGTGATCCGTGCCCGGGCGCCGGCCGGCAGCAGCCCGAGGTAGCCCCCGCGCGCCAGCGGTGGGCGGCGAGGACGCGACTCGGCCCGCTGATGAGCCGTCACCGTATCTGCGGTGTCCGTCCGTTCGCGGGCCCGGGGCCTTTCCTATAGTGGGCGGCGTCGTGCACGTCGTGCGCGGCCGCCTGCCTGCCCAATGAAGACCTACGTCGCCACCCCGTCGGACCGCGAGCGCGAATGGCTCGTCGTCGACGCCACCGGCCAGACGCTCGGCCGTCTCGCCACCCGCATCGCCGACGCCCTGCGGGGCAAGCGCAAGCCCGCCTACACGCCCCACGTGGACACGGGCGACTTCGTGATCGTCGTCAACGCCGAGAAGATCTCGGTGACCGGCTCCAAGCGCTCCTCGAAGCTCTACCACCGCCACTCGGGCTATCCCGGAGGGCTGAAGACGCGGACATTCGAAGAGATGCTTGCGCGGCGTCCCGAAGAGATCATCCGCCTCGCCGTGAAGGGGATGGTGCCCCGCACGCGCCTCGGCCGCAAGCAGCTCACCAAGCTCAAGGTCTACGCCGGGGCCGAGCACCCGCACCAGGCGCAGAAGCCCCAGCCCATGGAGATCCCCTCGTGACCGAGACCCCTGAGACGCCCGACGAGACGACGCCGGAGGAGCCCGTCGAGGAGGCCACTCCGGAGGAGCCCGTCGCGGCGGCTGTCGACGAGACGACCCCGGCGATCCCGGAGGAGCCCGTCGAGGCCGATGTCGCGGGCGACGCCGGCGAAGCCTCCGGGCAGCGCCGTCCGCAGGACGGTGGTCGGATCGATGTGGCGGAGGACGAGCGCCCCGCGCCGCCCGCGCGCGCGCACGACCCCGAGCCGGTCGGCGAGGGCGTCCCGGGCATCACGCCCATCGGTCGCGGCGAGCCCGAGACGCCGATGGAGGAGATCATGGAGGACACCCCGCGTGTCCGCCCGGAGATCCCCGGCGCCGACCTCATCCCCGACATCGTCCTCGCTGGCGAGGAGGGGGCGTACTCCGAGGACGAGGATGCCGACCAGACCGGGGCGGAGCGCTCCGAGCCCGGGGAGGAGGCCGAGGAGGACGCCGGCCCGATCGCCACGCAGATCGACCTCGCGGCCGGGGCCCGCTACCCCTCGAAGGGCTACATCGCGGGCAAGCGCAAGAGCGCGGTCGCCCGGGTCTACCTCCGGCCGGGCGCGGGCGCCTACGCGGTCAACGGCCGCACGCTGGACGCGTACTTCCCGCGCCAGACCCTCCAGCGCACCATCCGCCAGCCGCTCGAGAGCGTCGGGTACGAGAGCCGGATGGACGTCGTGGCGAAGATCCACGGCGGCGGTGTCTCGGCCCAGGCCGACGCGCTGCGCCACGGCGTCGCGCGCGCGCTGCTCGACGCCGACCCCAACCTGCGCGGCGAGCTCAAGCGCCGAGGCTTCCTGACCCGCGACTCCCGGGTCAAGGAGCGCAAGAAGGCCGGGCTGAAAAAGGCGCGCAAGAAGCCGCAGTTCTCGAAGCGGTAGTGAGCGCCACGGAGGCGGCCGCTCGCGGTCGCCGCCTGTTCGGCACCGACGGCGTCCGGGGCGTCGCGGGCGAGAAGCTCACCGCCGAGCTCGCGCTCGCGCTCGGCCGCGCGGTCGTCGAGCGCCGGCGGGAGGGGTCCGCGGCCGCCCCGCGGGTGCTCATCATCCGCGACACGCGGGAATCGGGGCCCATGCTCGAGGCCGCGCTGGCCGCGGGGGTCACCGCCGCGGGCGGTGAGGCACTCCTCGGCGGCGTGCTGCCCACGCCGGCCGCCCCGATCCTGCTGCGCCGCCACGGTCTCGACCTCGCCGCGGTCATCTCCGCCTCGCACAACCCCTACTCCGACAACGGCATCAAGTTCTTCGGCGCCGACGGCTCCAAGCTCGCCGACGCCGTCGAGGACGACATCGAGGCCCGGCTCGAGTGGCCGGGACCGGCGCCCAGGCGTCCGGGCTCTGTCCGCGCCCTCCACGGCGCCCTGGAGGACTACCTCCGCGCCCTGCACGAGCGCTTCGCCGGCCTCGATCTCGCCGGGAGGCGCGTACTGCTCGACTGCGCCCACGGCGCGACGTCCCGCGCCGCGCCCGAGATCTTCCGGCGCCTCGGCGCCGAGGTCACGGTCGTGGCCGACGCACCCGACGGGCGCAACATCAACCAGGAGTGCGGATCCACCCACGCCGAGCGCCTGGCCCAGTCCGCCCGGGAGGTGGAGGCGACCTTCGCCTTCGACGGGGACGGCGACCGCGTCCTCGCGCTGGACCGCACCGGGGCGCTCGTCGACGGGGACGAGCTCATCGCCCTCGCCGCACTGCACCTCGGCGTGCCGGGGGTGGCGGTCACCGTGATGACGAACTTCGGCTTCCACACCGCGATGGAGGAGGCGGGCGTCGAGGTGGCCACGACCCGCGTCGGGGATCGCTACGTCCTCGAGGAGCTCGCGCGCCGGGGCTGGACCCTGGGCGGCGAGCAGTCCGGGCACATCATCGACCTGCGCTTCGCGCCCTCGGGCGACGGGATCGCCTCCGCGCTGCTGACCCTCGAGGCGCTCGGCGGCCGGGACCTCGCCGACCGCGACGCGATGGAGAAGCTTCCGCAGATGCTCGTCAACGTCCGGGCCGAGCGCGCGGCGGCGGAGGCGCCCGCGGTGACGCAGGCGATCGCCCACGAGGGTGAGGCCCTCGTCGGCCGCGGCCGGGTGCTCGTGCGGCCGAGTGGCACCGAGCCGCTCGTCCGCGTCATGGTCGAGGCGCCCACTGGCGAGGAGGCCGAGGCCGTGTGCGGCCGGCTCGTCGCCGCGGTGCGCGCCGCGCGCTGACCGGTACCGTTCGCGCCTCATGTGCGGGATCGTGGGCTACGTGGGGGACCGGGCGGTCCGGACGGTGCTCCTCGACGGCCTGGCCCACCTCGAGTACCGCGGCTACGACTCGGCGGGGATCTCGGTGCTGCAGGGGACGGGCGTGGAGTCGGTCCGCGCGGTCGGGCACCTCGTCAACCTCCGCCGGCGGGTCGAGACCGACGGGAACGGCGGGGTCGCCCTGGCCGAGCGGCCGGCGACTGTCGGCATCGGCCACACCCGCTGGGCGACCCACGGCCGCGTCACCGAGGCCAACGCCCATCCCCACGACGACAGCCGCGGACGGGTCCACATCGTCCTCAACGGGATCGTCGAGAACTTCGTCGCGCTGAAGGATCGCCTCCTCGGCGAGGAGGCGCACTTCACCTCGGAGACCGACGCCGAGGTCGTCGCGCACCTCATCGCCCATCACCTCGATTGCGAGCCCGATTTCGTCGGGGCGGTGCGCGCCGCGTTCTCAGAGCTCGAGGGCCACTACGCGTTCGTGGCGATGTCCGCCGAGGACCCGGAGACCCTCGTGGGCGCCCGCCAGGAGTGCCCGCTGGTCGTGGGCCGCGGGGACGGCGAGCAGTTCATCGCCTCCGCGATCCCCGCCTTCCTCGCCCGCACCCGCGAGGTGCAGTACGTCGAGAACGGCGAGCTCGTGGTCCTGCGTCGGGAGGGCGTCGCCTTCCTCGCGGCCGACGGGACGCCGCTCCAGCGCGAGGTCACGCGGATCGACTGGGACGCGGAGACCGCCGAGAAGGGTGGCTTCGAGACCTTCATGCTCAAGGAGATCCACGAGCAGGCCGACGCGGTGGCCGAGACGATCGCCGACCGCACGGTCCGGGCCGACGGCGTGGACTTCTCCGGGGAGCTCGGGGAGATCACCGATGAGGTGCTCGCCACCTGCCGGCGGATCGTGATCGTGGGCTGCGGGACCGCCTACCACGCCGGGCTCGTGGGTCGGTACGCGCTCGAGGAGTGGGCGCGGGTCGGAGTGGAGATGGACATCGCCTCGGAGTACCGCTACCGCAACCCCGTGGTGGGCCCGGGCGACCTCGTCATCGGGATGTCGCAGTCGGGGGAGACGGCCGACACGCTCGCGGCCATGCGCATGGCCTCCGAGCGCGGGGCCCACGTACTCGCGGTGACGAACATCCGGGGCTCCCAGGCCACGCGGGACGCCGACGGCGTGCTGCTCACCCGGGCCGGGCTCGAGGTCGGCGTGGCGGCGACGAAGACGTTCGTCGCCCAGGTCGCGGCGATGTACCTGCTAGCGCTCCGGATCGCGGAGCTGCGCGGACAGCTCGGGGCCGAGGAGCGCACGCGGCTCGTCACCGCCCTGAAGCGCCTGCCCCACGGGATCGAGGAGATCCTCGAGCGCCACGGAGCGCGGATGCAGCAGATCGCCGGCACGCTCGCCCACCAGGACTTCTTCCTCTACCTGGGCCGTCACGCCGGGCTGCCGATCGCGCTGGAGGGCGCGCTCAAGCTCAAGGAGATCTCCTACATCGCCACGGACGCCTACGCGGCGGGGGAGATGAAGCACGGTCCCATCGCGCTGCTCGACGAGGCGACGCCGGTGGTCGTGGTGGCCCCGGAGTCGCCCGTGCTCGACAAGGTGATCTCCAACATGCAGGAGGTCCGGGCGCGCGGCGCGCACGTGGTGGCCATCACCTCGGCAGGCCATGAGGAGCGGATGGCCGCCCTCGCCGAGGAGGTCGTCGGCGTGCCGGATACCGACCCGCTGCTCGAGCCGCTGCTCGCGGTGGTCCCGTTGCAGCTCCTGGCCTACCACATCGCCCGCGCGCGCGGACTGGACGTCGACAAGCCGCGCAACCTCGCGAAGACCGTCACCGTCGAGTGAGCACGCCGGGCGTCGGGATCGACCTGCTCGAGGTCGACCGGCTCGCCCGGGCACTGGCGCGGCGTCCCGGACTCGCCGGGCGTCTCTTCACTGAGCGCGAGCGGGCGCTGGCCGCCCAGAGCCCGCGGCGCCTGGCCGCGCGCTTCTGCGCGAAGGAGGCGGTGGCCAAGGCGCTCGCGCTCGAGGCGTGGTCGTGGCGCGACGTGGAGGTCCTGGGCGGGGGTGACGGTCCGCCGGAGCTCCACCTCCACGGCGGCGTGGCCGCGCGCGCGGAGGAGCTCGGAGTGGAGGTGGAGATCTCACTCACCCACACGCGGCGCGACGCGGCGGCGGTCGCGCTGGCCCGGCCGCGATGAGCGCCGCCCTGCCGGAGTGGCTCGAGCCACTGCTGGGCCCCGAGGAGATGCGCGCGACCGACGCGTGGGCGATCGCGGACGGGGGCGTGCCCGGAGAGGAGCTCATGGCGCGGGCGGGGGCGGCGGTGGCCGAGGCGGTCGCCGAGCGGGCGCCCGGCGGCCGGGTGGTGATCCTGTGCGGGAAGGGCAACAACGGCGGTGACGGGCTCGTGGCCGCGCGCCTGCTGCGCGAGGAGGGGCGGGACGTCGCCGTGCTCGCCGTGGGGGAGCTCGCGGAGAGCACGGGGGATGCGCGCGCGGCGCTGAGGCGGCTCCCGGGGGCGCCGCCCGTCCCGTTCACCCCCGAGGCGCTGGCGGGTGCGGCCCTCGCCGTGGACGCCGTGCTCGGGACGGGCTCCTCGGGGGAGCCGCGCGAGCCCGCGCGCGCCTGCCTTGCGGCGCTGCTGGCGGCGGGCGTGCCCGTCCTGGCCGTCGACGTCCCGAGCGGGGTGGACACGGAGACCGGGGAGACGGCCGACATCGCGGTCCGCGCGGACGCGACCGTGACCTTCCACGCCGCCAAGCCCGGCCTGTGGATCTCCCCGGGCAAGGAGCACGCGGGCGAGGTCTCGGTGGTGGACATCGGCATCCCCGCGGGGGCGCCGGTGACGCCGACGGTCGGCCTCATCGGGGCGGGCGCGCTGGCCGGGCTTCCGCGCCGGGCGCCGGGCTGGTCGAAGTTCGACTCCGGCGCCGTGCTCGTGTGCGGCGGATCCGCCGGCCTGACGGGGGCGCCGACCCTGGCCTGCGAGGCCGCGGCGCGCGCGGGCGCGGGGTACGTCACCGCGGCGGTGCCGGCGTCCGTGCAGATCCTCTTCGAGCTGCGGCTGCTGGAGGTGATGACGGTCGGGCTGGCCGACGCGGACGGCGCGCTCGTGCCCGCCGCGGGCGACCGGGTCGTCGAGCGCGCCGAGCGGGCCGACGCCGTGGTCCTCGGCCCGGGGCTGGGGCGGGCGCCGCGCACGCTCGAGCTCGCGCGGACGCTCGCCTCGCGGCTCGACCGGCCGCTCGTGGTCGACGCCGACGGGCTGAACGCCCACGCGGGCGCCCTGGAGCGCTTCGCCGACCGCCTCGCCCCGACCGCCCTCACGCCCCACGTGGGCGAGCTCGCCCGGCTGCTCGGGCGCGAGTCCGCCGACGTGGCCGCCCACCGTCTCGCCGCGGTGCGCGAGGCCGCCGCGGCGGCCGGGGCCGTCGTGGTCCTCAAGGGCGACGACACCCTGGTGGCCGAGCCCGGCGGTCGCGTGGCGGTCTCCCGGGGCGGGGCGCCGGCGCTGGCCACCGCGGGGACGGGCGACGTCCTCTCGGGAGTCCTCGGCGCCTTCCTGGCCCGCGGCCTCGACCCCTTCCACGCCGCCTGCGCGGCAGTGTGGATCCACCTCGAGGCGGGCCGGATCGCCACGCAGACCGTGGGCTCCGCCGACGGCGTGATCGCCTCGGACGTGATCGCCGCGCTGCCCCGGGCCCTCGCGAGCAGCTAGGCCCCCACCCCCAGCGCCTCCACGAGCGAGCCCGCGTCGAAGGCGCCCTCGACAAGCGCACCGTTGGCGAAGAAGGCGGGGGTCCCCGTCGCGCCCGATGCGACCGCGGACTCCGTGTCGCGCCAGATCCGGGGGAGGTGGACGCCGGACTCCACCTCTTCGCGCAGCCGATGGCTGTCGAGCCCGAGTCCATCGGCGTGCGCGACGAGGTCTCCGAGCTCGAGGCGGCCGCGGGTCGCGTAGAGCGCGTCGTGGTAGGCCCAGAACTCTCCCTGCCTGGCTGCCGCCTCGCTGGCCTGGGCGGCGAGCTCGGCGTGCGGGTGGCGCTCGGCGATCGGCAGGTGGCGGAACGCGAAGGCCAGCCGGCCCTCGAGCCGGGCTCGCACGCGCCGCACGACGCCCTGGGCCGCCGCGCAGTACGGGCACTCGAAGTCCCCGTACATCACGAGGACGAGCGGGGCGTCGGCGTCCCCGAGGACGTGGTCCTCGGGGCCGACGGGCGCGGTCAGGGAGCTCATGCCTAAATTCTCTCAGCACCCCGTGTCCGACCTCGAGTTCCTCTTCGCGCTGCTCGCCGCGGCGGCGGTGCTCGTCCGGCTCGCGGACCTCATCCGCGTCCCCTATCCGATCGTGCTCGTGCTCGGGGGGCTGGCCATCGGGCTCGTGCCCGGGCTGCCGGGCATCCAGCTCGACCCCGACGTCGTCTTCCTCGTCTTCCTGCCCCCGCTGCTGCACTCGGCGGGGTGGAGGTCCTCGCCCAAGGAGCTCTGGGCCGAGCGGCGGCCCCTCGGAGGGCTTGCCGTGGGGCTCGTCCTGCTCACGCTCGGGGCCGTCGCCGTGGTCGCCCACGCGGTGGTCGCCGGGCTGAGCTGGCCGGCCGCGTTCGTCCTCGGTGCGATCCTCGCGCCCACCGACGCCGTGGCGGCGATCGCGACCTTCGCCCGGGCCCACGCCCCCGAGCGGGTGACTCTCCTGGCCGAGGGCGAGTCGATGATCAACGACGCCACCGCGCTCGTGGCCTTCCGGGTCGCGCTCGCCGCGGCGGTCGACGGGACGTTCCACCCCGCCGACGCGGCGCTGGACTTCGTGCTCACCGCGGTGGGCGGGGTCGCCGTCGGGCTCGCGGTGGGGTGGGTCGTCCAGCGCCTCCAGCGGCGGCTCTCGGACGCCCCGCTGTCGATCTTCATCTCCCTGCTCACGGCCTAGGGGTACATCTTCGCCGAGAGGCTCGGGGTCTCGGGCGTCCTCGGCGCCGTGGTCAGTGGGCTCTACCTCGGCTGGCACCAGCACGACGCGTTCGACGCGGACACGCGCCTCTCCGCCTTCGCCTTCTGGCAGGTGCTCGTGTTCGGGCTGAATGCCGCTCTCTTCGTCCTGCTCGGCCTCCAGTTCCCCACCCCGACGGGGGAGCTCGCCCTCGACGCCCTGCTCGTCACCGCGACGGTGGTCGCCGTGCGCCTGGCGTGGACGCTGCTGCCCGCCACCGGAGCGGGGGACGGGGTACGCGAACGCGCGGTGCTCGGCTGGAGCGGGATGCGCGGCGCGATCTCGCTCGCCGCCGCGCTCTCCGTGCCGCGCAGCGTGCCCGAGCGCCCCGTGCTCATCGCGGTCACGTTCGGGGTCATCCTCCTCACGCTCGTGGGTCAGGGCCTGACCCTCCCGCCGCTCCTGCGCGCCCTTCGCCTGCGGGCGGACCGCGTGTGGTCCCCCGACGAGGCGGTGGCGCGCCTCGAGGCCGCGCAGTCGGCGCTCGATCGTCTCGACGAGCTCGAGGGGGACGGTGCGGCCGCGGAGCCCGTCCGCCGGCTGCGCGAGCTCTACCGCGCCCGCTTCCGGCAGTGCGTCGCGGTGCTGAACGCCGAGGGCGAGCGCCCCCCCGAGCTCGACGACTCCTACCGGTCGTTCTCCTCGCTGCGCCGCGAGCTCATCCGCGCCGAGCGCACGACCCTGCTCGATCTGCGCGGGGACGGGCGGCTGCGGCCCGACGTCCTGCGGCTCATCGAGCGCGACCTCGACCTCGAGGAGGCCCGGCTGCGCGCGTAGGCGAATGGCGATGCGTAGCGTGGTCGATCATGCCCCGGCGCGCGCTCGCCCTTGTCGACCTCGGGGCCGTGGAGGCCAACGCCCGCACGCTGTGCGCGCGCATGGGGGCGGGCACGGAGCTCGGTGCCGTGGTGAAGGCCGACGGGTACGGACACGGGGCGGTGCCGGTCGCGCGGGCGGCGCTCGCGGGCGGGGCGACGTGGCTCTTCGTGGCCACCGCGGAGGAGGCGATGGGGTTGCGCGCGGGTGGCCTCGAGGACGGCCGGATAGTGGTGATGGGAGCGCTCGAGCGCGCGGAGCTCGCGACCGCGGCTGCGGCGCGCGCCGACGTCGTGGCCTGGCGCGAGGACTGGGTGGACGCCCTGCCCCCGGGCCTGCGCGTGCACGTCAAGCTCGACACGGGGATGGGGCGGCTGGGGACCCGCGACCCGGGCGAGGCCGACCGGGTGGCGGAGCGCGCCGCCGCGCGGGCGGATCTCGATCTCGTCGGGGCGATGACGCACTTCGCGACCGCCGACGACCGCGCGGACGGCGGCTTTCTCTCAGAGCAGCTCGGGACGTTCCTCGCGTGGGCGGAGCCCCTGCGTGATCGCCATCCGGGGATCGTCCTCCACGCCGCGAACTCGGCCGGAACGCTCCGCGAGCCCCGCGCCCACCTCGACCTCGTGCGCTGCGGGATCGCGCTCTACGGCCTCGATCCCTTCGGCGAGGACGCCCGTGCCCAGGGCCTCGTCCCCGCGCTCGAGCTGCGCTCCTGGGTCGCCGCCGTCAAGCCCGCCGCGCCCGGCGACACCACGGGCTACGGCCGGACCTGGCGGGCGAGCCGGCCGACCCGGATCGCCACGCTGCCCATCGGCTACGGGGACGGGCTGCGCCGCGCGTTCTCGGACGACCTCGACGTCCTCATCCGCGGCCGCCGCTTCCCGCTCGTGGGCACGGTGAGCATGGACAACATCACCGTGGACGTGGGGGACGCCGGGGTCGAGGCGGGCGACGAGGCCGTCCTCATCGGCGGCGGGCTCACCGCGGAGGAGCTCGCGAAGCGGATCGGGACGATCAACTACGAGATCACCTGCGGCATCTCCGCCCGGGTGCCGCGGGCCTACCGGTGAGCGCCGGCGCGATCGCGGCCGCCCGGGCCGCCCTGCCCGGCGCGGCGGCGTGGCTCGTGGGCGGCACCGTCCGCGATGCGCTCCTGCGGCGTGCCACCGCCGATGTCGACCTCGTGCTCGCGGGCGACGTGGAGGCGGCCGCGCGCGCGGTGGCCCGCGCCGCCCGGGCCGCGGTCTTCCCCCTCGGTGAGGAGTTCGGCGCCTGGCGGGTCACCTCCCGGCGGGAGGGCTGGCAGCTCGACCTCGCCCCGCTCTCGGGGGGCACGCTCGAGGCGGACCTCGCCCGGCGCGACTTCACCATCAACGCGATGGCCACGCCGCTGGCGGGGGACACGGCGGGAGGCTCCGGGGGCGGCCGGTCGGCGGTGGCCGGTGCGATCGTCGATCCCTTCGGCGGGCGCGAGGATCTGACGGCGCGCACCCTGCGGATGGTCTCCGAGCAGGCCCTCGGCGACGATCCCCTGCGCAACCTGCGGGCCGGGCGGCTGGCCCTCGAGCTCGGCCTCGAGGTCGAGCCGGCGACCGCGGTGGCGGTCCGCCGTCACGCCCCCGGCCTCGTCGGGGTCGCCGCCGAGCGCGTGTGGGGTGAGCTCCGGAGGATCGTCCGGGCGCCCGATCCGGCCCACGGGATCCGCACGCTCGACGCCCTCGGCGTCCTCGGTGTCGTCCTGCCCGAGCTCGCCGCCCTGCGCGGCGTGGAGCAGAGCCGCTACCACCACCTCGACGTCTTCGACCACACGCTGGCGGTGCTCGGGGAGGTCGTCGCGCTCGAGCGCGAGCCCGCCGCCCTCGGCCCGCACGCCGACGCCGTCGCCGCCCGACTTGCCGAACCGCTGGCCGACGAGCTCTCGCGCTGGCACGCCCTGCGCCTCGGCGCTCTGCTCCACGACGCCGCCAAGCCCGCCACCCGCCGCCTCGCCCCCGGAGGCCGGGTCGGGTTCCCCGGCCACGACGCCGCGGGCGCGGAGCTCGCGCGGGACGTCCTCACCCGCCTGCGCACGAGCGAGCGACTCCGCGCCCACGTCGCCGCGCTCGCGCGCCATCATCTGCGCCTCGGCTTCCTCGTCCACGAGCGCCCGCTGCCCCGGCGCACGGTGTGGGAGTACCTGCGCACGACGCAGGGCGTGACCGTCGACGTCACCGTCCTCACCGTCGCCGACCGCCTCGCCACCCGCGGGCGCAACGCCGAGCCGGCGATCGCCGCCCACCTCGGGCTCGCCTCCGAGCTGCTGGGCGAGGCATTGGCCAACGCGGGTCGCCCCGCGCCCCTGGTCCGCGGCGACGAGCTCGCCCGGGCGCTCGACCTCCCGCCCGGCCCGGCCATCGGCCGCCTCCTGGCCGAGCTCGAGGCCGCGCGCTTCGCCGGCGAGGTCGCCAGCCCCGAGGAGGCCATCGCCCATGCGCGCCGGTTCGCAGCGGGACACTGCTCGCGAACTTGCGATCCGGGACACTAGGCTCCCGCCGCCGTGGCCGACCCCTGCATCTTCTGCCGGATCGTCGCGGGGGAGATCCCCGCTACGCGGGTGCGCGAGGACGCGCAGACCCTCGCCTTCATGGACACCGCGCCCGCGACCCGGGGCCACGCGCTCGTCGTCCCCAAGCGCCACTCCGAGGACCTCTGGTCCATCGCCCCGGAGGATCTCGCCGCCACCGCCCGGGCCGCGCAGGACGTTGCCCGGCTCGCCCGCGACAACCTCGGCGCCGGTGGGGTCAATCTCCTCAACTCCTGCCGTCCCGAGGCCTGGCAGACCGTCTTCCACTTCCACATCCACGTCATCCCGCGCTACGTCGACGATCCGCTCCGACTGCCCTGGATCCCCGCGCCGGGGGTCACGGACGAGATCGCCCGGGCGGGAGAGGAGCTGCGTGGTGGGTGAGGTGCTGGAGGTGCCGCGACTTCCGGGGCGTGAACGTGTTGAATGACCTCATGCGCCCGCGCGCCACGCTCGCCCTCGCCGGCCTCCTTCTCCTCGTTCCGGGGGCTTCGGCCGCCGCCGACGCCGGCACGATCGAGCTCGGGGCGACCCTGGACACGCCGCGCCCGGGGTGTCCCGCCGTGAGCACATGCCTCGCGGTGACGAGGACCACGGCCTACCAGTCCCGCGTCGGGGCCGCGGCGGAGCCGCTCACCGCGCCCGTCACCGGCCGGGTCGTCGCCTTCACGCTCTCCCTCGGGGCGCCCACCCGGCAGCAGATCAGCCAGTTCGAGCGCCAGTTCGGCGGCGCGGCGAAGGCCCGGGTCACCGTGCTGGACACCACGAAGCGCCGGCCGCTGACCCGCCGCGTCGCCGCCCAGAGCGGCGTCTTCCGCCTCACCCCCTTCTTCGGCACGACGAACACGTTCGCCCTGGTCACCTCCCTCCGCGTGCGCCAAGGCCAGACGGTCGCCATGACCGTCCCCACCTACATGCCCATGCTCGCCACGGGTCTCTCGGGCTCGAACCGCTGGCGGGCCTCCCGCCGCCCCGGCCACTGCGGCTCGGCCGCCGACCCGAACCCCTTCTTCGAGCAGACGGCGCTCCAGGTGCTCGGCGGCGCGCGGAAGATCGGCTGCACGTACACCCAGGCGCGGCTCACCTACACGGTGACGATGGTCCCCGACGCCCGCGGGCGTTAGGCGTCGCGGGCGTCGATCGCGGCCGCGAGCGCCCGTACGGCGGCCGGAGACCCGTCGCGCCGGCCGGCGAGGATGAGCACGGCCTGGCGGGACAGGAGCTCGGCGCGCGCGAGCGCGTCGGCCGGGAAGACCGCGGCCCCGGCCGAGGCCCGGAGCAACAGCAGCCCGTGGAGGCGGCCGGCGCGCACGAGCGGGATCCCCGCGTAGGCCCCGGAGGGCGCGCCGGCGAGGCCGGTGAGGTGGAAGGCCGAGAGCAGCTCGGGCAGGCGGGTGCGCCACAGCGCCCCCACGTCGCCGCCCGTGCGACCGTCGACGGCGACGAGAGGCTCGGCGCGAAAGGCCGTCGGGGAGGGGTTCCCCGGATGGCGCGCGAACGCCGTGCGCCGCAGGGCGGTCTCGCCCGCGGCCACCTCGTAGAGCGCGCACTCCTCGAGGTCGAGCTGGCGGCGCAGGAGCGGGGGGAGCGCCTCGAGCGCGCGGGCGGGATCGGCGGCGACCGCGTCCCACAGCTCGCGCACCGGCCCCGGCCCGATTCCCGCGCGGGCCTCGAGGAGCGCGAGCTGCTCGTCGGTCTCGGCGCCGGCCACCGCGACCCGCGCCTTGCCCGAGCGCTTGGCCAGCAGGAGGGCCCGGTCGGCGCGCTCGAGCAGCTCCGCGCCCGTGAGCGGCTCGCACCACGCCGCGGCGCCCACGGAGGCGCCCATGGCCTCCCCGTCCCCCGCACGGCGTCCCACACCGCGCACGGCGTCGCACAGGCGCTCGCCGACCCCGATCGCGTCGGCGACCTCGCAGCCTGGCAGCACGAGGACGAACTCGTCGCCGCCGTAGCGCGCGAGGCCACCCGCGCCGCGGGCCGCCCCCGCCAGCGCGGTCGCGACCTCGCGCAGGAACCGGTCGCCGGCCTGGTGGCCGTGGCGGTCGTTGAGCGCCTTGAAGTTGTCGAGGTCGATGAGCAGGAGGGTGAGCGGCGTGCCCGCCGTCCGGGCGTTGTCGATCTCCAGCGTGATGCGCCCCTGCATGGCCCCGTGGTTGAGCACGCCGGTGAGCGGGTCGGTCCGCGCGGCGGTGCGTGCCCGGCCGTAGGCCTCGGCGTTCTGGCAGGCGAGCGCGGCGAGCTCGGCGATCGCCTCGAGCACGGCGAGGTCCTCGTCGCCGATCCGCCGCATCCGGTTGAAGGCGACGGACACCGCTCCGCGCAGCTCGCCGTCCCAGCGCATCGGGACCGAGACGGCCGTGCGGATGTCTGCATCCCCGTGCATGTCGGGCCGGCGGGTGTCCCGGTAGTCGTCGGCGAACACGGATCGCCCGGTGACGAGGACCTGCCCCCCGACGCCCTCCCCGGGCTTGATCGTGCGCCCGATCCACTCCGCCGCCACGCCGTGCCCCGCCACCGCGACGCCCCCCCGCTGCCCGTCTCCGAGGTACACGCTGGCCATATCGGCGTGGAGGGCGAGCGCCGCCTCCCGGCACACCGCGTTCAGGACCGCGTTGAGCTCGAGGGAGGACGTCAGCGCCCGTGCCGCGCGGGCCACCGCGGCGGATCGGCCGGACTCCTCGTGGCCTCCGCGCACGTCGAGCCGGGCGAGCGTGCCGCCGGCCACCTCCGCGAGCGCCTCGCCCGCGGCGATCTCGCCGGAGGTGAACGTCCGTGGCGCGTGGGTCATGAGGATCGCGACGGCACGCACCTCTTCGCGCACGCGCACGGGAAGGAACAGCGCGCTCGCACAGGCCCAGCGCTCCACGTGGTCCTGGCGCAGGACGCCCGACGCGTGGGCGTCGGGCACGTGGAGCACCGTGCCGCTGGCCACCACCGCCTCCAGGCCCGACGCGCGCCCGTCGAGCTCCTGGACGTAGCGCTCCACGGGCCGGGCCACCCCGTCGCCGTCGCGGGCGGAGATCCAGCTCACGCCCACGCGGTGGTCCTGGGAGATCTCCGAGAGGTGGACCTGGTCGGGCCCGAGGGCGTCGTGGAACGCCTCCGCCAGGGCGTCGGCCAGTTCGTCGGCGCTCACGGCCCGGGCGGCGGCCGCGGCGAAGCGCCGCAGCGTCGCGACGAGGGCCTCGAGCGCGAGGCCGGCGGCCGGCGGGGTGCCGGCCGCCGGGGAGGTCGGCGTCGTGCTCCCCATCCCCTGAACCATCGGCAGCAGCAGGCCGACCCGCTCAGCGGGTCAACAGGCGCCGGGGTTCTGCGTGCAGAAGGCGCTCTGTGGGCTCGCCCCACCCGAGGTGGACGGCGTGGGGGTGGGCGCGGGCGTAGGGGTCGGTGTGGGCGTAGGGGTCGGTGTCGCCGTGCCCGAGGCGCCGCCCGCGCTCCCCGACGACGTGCTGGGGGTGGCGGCACCCGAGGACGACGTCCCCGACGGCGAGGTGCCCGACGAGGACGTCCCCGACGCGGTGCCCGACGACGATGTGCCCGACGACGATGTGCCCGACGACGATGTGCCCGAGCTCGGGGGGGTCGTCGTGGTGTCGGTCGTCGTGGTGTCGGTGGACGTCCCGTTGGCCACCGCGTCGGCCCCGCCGGAGTTGTGGGGCGGCGGGACGAGGGCGGGGGCGCCGGCGATCGGATCCTTGCGGGCCGTGGGCTTGTCGCTACCGCAGCCCACCATCGCGGCGGCGAGGACGAAGAGGCAGCTCAGGAGGGCGAGGCGGGCGGACACCGGCAGGCGGGGCATGGGGGGCGAACCGTCAGCCGAGCGCGGCCATCCGCCGGCCGCACGTCGGGCAGTCGTTGAGGTCCTTCTGGGCGAGCTGGTCGCACCAGTTGCAGAAGCGCAGGTTGTCGACCGACCACGGCAACTCGGAGGGCGTGGGGGCGAGGGGGAGGAGCTCGGCGACGACCTCCAGCGGCTCGCCCGTCGTCCGATCGAGGTAGGTCCGACCGGGCTCGGCCTCCACCACGGTCTCCCGGCCCGTGGAGGGTGCGCGGAGTCGGTACTTCTGGCGCAGCCGCACGAACCGGCATGTTACACAGCGATGAAGGTCATGATCTTCCACGGCTACCTCCTGCGGGGAACCGGCTCGAACGTCTACAACGCCGAGCTCGCACCCGCCCTCGCGGCCCTCGGGCACGAGGTCCACCTGCTCGCGCAGGACCCCGCCCCGGAGGAGCTCGGATGGGTGGATGCGGTGGGCTCGCGCGTCCTGCGCGAGCCCGTGCGCGTCACGGTCCACCGCCCGGCCCTCGCCGGCGTCCTGCCCGTCTACGTGCTCGACCGCTACGCCGGGGTCCAGGCGCGGACGTTCGCCGAGCTCTCCGAGGCCGAGCTCGACGACTACCTGGCCGCCAACGTCCGTGCCGTGGCGGAGGTCACCGACCGCGTGCGGCCGGATGTCGCGCTGGCCAACCACCTCGTCATGGGCCCGGCGATCCTCGCCCGGGCGCTCGGGCCGCGCGGGGTGCCCTACGCGGTCAAGGTGCACGGCTCGGCGCTGGAGTACACCGTCAAGCGTGACCCCGAGCGGTTCCTCCCCTACGCCCGGGAGGGGCTCGCGGGCGCCCGCGGGATCCTCGTGGGCTCGCGCCATACGGCCGAGAGCCTGTGGGCGGCGCTCGCGGATCCCGGGCTGCCCCCGCGCACCCGCCTGGGGCCGCCCGGCGTCGACATCCACGCCTTCCGCCCCCGCTCCCCGGAGGAGGCCCGGGCCGCCCTCGCCGCGCTCGTGGGCGGGCTGGCGGGAACGGCGGCCTCGCCCGGCGACGAGGGCTCGGCCTTCGCTCGCGACCCGGCCGAGGCCGCGCGGGCGCTCGCGGGCGCCGTCGGCGCGGTGGAGGTGGGCGACCCGCTCGTGGCCTTCGTGGGCAAGCTGATCGTCTCCAAGGGGGTCGACCTCCTCCTCGCCGCGTGGCCGCTCGTGCTCGCCCGGGTGCCGCGGGCGCGCCTCGTCGTCGTCGGCTTCGGGGCGCTGCGTCCCGCACTCGAGGACCTCGCCGCGAAGCTCGCCGCCGGCGATCTGGCCGCGGTGCGCGTGTGGGCGTGCCGGGGCCGGGGGCTCGAGGGCGGGGAGCCCGAGCCGCTCGCCCACCTCCTCGCGTTCCTCGACGCCCTCGACGGCGACCCGGTCGCCCGCGCGCGCTACCTCACCGCCGCGCGCGGCCTGCCCCGGCGGATCGCGTGGACGGGGCGCCTGGAGCACGCGGAGCTCGCGGGCCTGCTGCCCGCCTGCACCGCCCAGGTCGTGCCCTCCACCTTCCCCGAGGCGTTCGGGATGGTCGCGGCCGAGGCCGCGGCGTGCGGCGCGCTGCCGGTCTCCGCGGCGCACTCCGGCCTCGCCGAGGTCGCGGGCACCCTCGCGGCGGCGCTGGAGCCCGCGGACGCCCGGCTCCTGTCCTTCGGAGTCGGCCCGCGCGCGGTGCCGGAGCTCGCGGCCCGGGTGATCGAGTGGCTTGGAGCAAGCGCGGAGCGCCGGGCGCGGGTACGCGGCCGTCTCGCCGCCGTGGCGCGCGAGCGCTACGGCTGGGAGGGTGTCGCCGAGGGTGTGCTCGCCGCCGCGGCAGGGCGCCTCGACGCGCTACCCGAGGTCCCCGGCCTCGGCTAGAGTGCGCGCCTCCATGAGGAGGATCGGTCCAGTTCTCGCCGCGGGGCTGCTGCTCGTGCTCTCCGGCTGCCGCGTGAAGGACACGCCGGGCAACGCGGCCAACGGCAAGCAGCTCTTCGTGCAGAAGTGCGGCTCCTGCCATGTCCTCACCCGCGCGGGAACGAAGGGCGTCCAGGGGCCGAACCTCGACGCCGCGTTCGCCCAGGATCTCGCCGACGGCTTCAAGCGCGACTCGGTCCGCGGGCTCGTCAATCGGCAGATCCTTTATCCCAACCGCGCCGGGATCATGCCGGGCAAGCTCGTCACGGGCGAGGACGCCTACGACGTCGCCACGTACGTCGCCCAGTCGGTGAACGCGCCGGGCCAGGACCAGGGCGTGCTCGCCCAGGTCGGCCAGGCCGCCCAGAAGAAGACGGTCGCGGCCAAGGGCGGCAAGGTGGACATCCCCACCGACCCCAACGGGCAGCTCGCCTACCTCGTGAGCAAGGCGACGGCACCCGCCGGCAAGCTCGAGCTCGATTCGGTCAACAAGGCGTCGATCGGACACAACATCGCGCTCACCGGGCCCGGGGTGAGCGCGAAGGGCCCGGTCATCAAGGGTGGGGCGACCTCAAAGGTCACCGTGGACCTGAAGCCCGGCACCTACACGTTCTACTGCTCGGTCCCCGGCCACCGCGCGGGCGGCATGGAGGGCAAGCTCGTCGTCAAGTAGCGCGCACGGCGGCGGTGCGGTCGGCGTCCTGCGCCGAGCGCCAGAAGAACAGGGTCAGCGCGAAGAGCATGATGGCGATGTCGAGCGACATCATCATCCCGCCCGCCAACTGCTGGTCGGTGAGGGGCGTAACGCCGTGCTGCTCGGCCCTCGTGCCGTAGAAGCCCGAGTACCAGGCCGAGTGCGAGAACACGAGGCCGACCCCGAGGAACATCGAGAACATCCGCGCGGCGAAGATGTGCCCGATCTTCCACAGCTCGCCCGGCATCCGGGCCCGCGCGGGCTCGAGCACGACCCACCAGACGAGGACGTTCGCGAGCAGGAAGGTCTCGTGCTGGAGAGCATGGAAGACCGGGTGGCGCAGCGCAGCGTCGAACGACCCGGCCACGTGCCAGCCGTAGAGCCCGAGGACGTAGACCGCGAGCGCGACGGGCGGACGGCGCAGGACCGCGAGCACCCGGCGCAGGCCGCGCCGGCGCGCCACGGCGACGAGCGCGGGCCGCGGGAGCGCGAACTGGAGCATGGGCGTGCGCAGCCCCGCGACGAGCAACGGGGCGGCGAGGTCGCCGAGCAGAAGGTGCTGGCCCATGTGGGCGACGAAGAGGGAGTCGGCGAGCGGGTCCAGCGGCCCGAGCAGCGCCAGGGCTACGAGCCCGAGCCCCGACCACCACGCGGTCTGCTGCCAGCGGCCGACCGGGCGCCCGCGCGCCGCGAGGCGCCGCGCCCCCGACCGGTAGCACGCGCCGGCCAGCAGCAGGAGGGCGACCGCGGCGGGGTCGAGCGACACCACGCCGGCGAGGCTAGTGCCAGTAGGCCGTCAGAGCGCCCGCGCGATGAGCACGATCGCCACGACGGCGACCACCACGGCGAGGACGTAGAGCAGGAAGCGGAAGGCCTCGGCCTCGGAGCGCAGCGGGTTGAGCATCTACAGGAGGTAGATCGTCGTGTAGACGACCACCCACATGACGTCGACGAAGTGCCAGTAGATGCCGGGCACCTCGACGCCGCGGTGCTCCTCGGGGGAGAAGTGCCCCCGGAAGGAGCGGACCGTGACCATGCCCAGCAGGGTCAGCCCGATGAAGACGTGCGCGCCGTGCAGGCCGGTGAGCCCGTAGAACACCGACATCTGCGCGGAGTCGTGCGGGGCCGAGCCGAGGTGGACGTACTCGTTGATCTGCACGAACAGGAACGTGAGCCCGAGCAGGAACGTCGTGGTCATCCCCGCCTTGAGCGCCCAGCGGTTGCCGTTCTTGATCCCCGTCAGCGCCCAGTGGATCGTCAGCGAGGACGAGAGCAGGATCGCCGTGTTGAAGCCGGCGACGAGCTTCGGCAGCTCGGCCCCCGGGCCGGGCCACGGGTGGCTCTGCACGACCCGGATGAAGAAGTAGGCCGTGAAGAAGGCCCCGAAGACCATGATCTCCGAGATGATGAACAGCAGCATCCCGAGGAACTGGGGCTCCACCCGCGACGAGCGGTGGGCCTCGGGCGGCCCGTGCTGATGGTCGTCGTGGCCGGCGGGGTGGGCGCCGACCGAAGCGGCCTCCATCAGGTCCCCGCCTCCTGCTCGGAGGGCATCTGCTCGGCGACGATGTGCTCCACGGGCGCGCTCGTGGCGCGGCGGACCCGCGCGACGAGATCGGCCCGCAGCCACCCCGACCGGGTCTCGGGCAGGGTGGAGATGACGATGTCGTCCACCTTGTAGAACGACAGCGCGTTCATGATCGCCGTGAACGGATCGGGGTCGCCCACCGAGCCGACCACCTCGAGCCCGGCGTCGCGGAGTGTGTCGAGAACCGTACGCAGGCGCTCGCGCGCCTCCTCGAGGGAGTGCCCATCCTTCCCGCCCTGGGGGATGAGGACGATGAAGTTGCGTGGCCCCTCGGCAGCGCGGGAGCGGAGGTGCTCGATCAGCGCGGGGGTCCCGGCCGTCTGGTTGGCCACGACGAGCGTGTGGCCGGCGCCGCCACGCTCGGACTCGAGGTCGGTGACGACGTGCTCCACGGGCAGGCCGGTCGCATCGGAGACGCGCTCGAGGAGGTCGCGCCCGAGCCAGCCCGAGCGGGAGGCCGGGTGGGTGGAGATGATGATCTCCGACGGCTTGAACTCCGCGACGGCGTCGAGCACCGCGGAGAACGGATCGGGATCGAAGACCTCGCCCTCAGCCGCGATGCCCTCCTCGTCCAGCAGGGCGATGGTCTGGTCGATGCGCGTCTGCGCGGCGTCGCGCAGCACGTCCTCGTAGGAGACGAGGCCGGAGGCGGCACGATTCTGCGGCGCCACGAGGACGAACTGCGCGTCGCCCTGCTCGTGGCGGCGGCGGATCGCGTCGACGAGGGTCCGCGACGCGAGCGTCTCGTTGGCGACGACGAGGACGGTGGCCATGGGCGTCAGCTCCTATCCGGAGGCGGTGGTCTTCTGGGGGTCGGGCGAGGAGAACGTGCCGTGCACGGCGCCGGGGACCCCGTACTCGTACGGCCCGCCCACCACCGTGGGGACCCGGTCGAAGTTGAAGATCGGGGGCGGCGAGGACACCTGCCACTCCAGGGTCAGCGCGCGCCACGGGTTCGCGGGGGCGCGCGGCCCGTAGCGCCACGAGGCCACGATGTTGTACAGGAAGATGAGCGCCGAGAGCCCGAGGAAGAACGAGGCGATGGAGATGAGGACGTTGAAGCCCGCGAACTGCTGGGCGTAGTCCGACACGCGGCGCGGCATCCCCTCGATTCCGATCACGTGCATGGGGGCGAAGGTCAGGTTGAAGAAGACGAACGTCGTCCAGAAGTGCAGCTTCCCGAGGCGCTCGTCGTACATCCGGCCCGTCATCTTCGGGAACCAGTAGTAGACCCCGGCGAAGATCGTGAACAGCGATCCGCCGAAGAGCACGTAGTGGATATGGGCGACGATGAAGTACGTGTCCGACACGTGGATCGTGAACGGGATCATCGCGAGCATCACGCCCGAGATCCCGCCCAGGACGAACATCGTGAGGAAGCCCAGCGCGAAGAGCATGGGCGTCTCGAGATGGATCACCCCTCGCCACAGGGTGGCCAGCCACGAGAAGATCTTGATCCCCGTGGGGACCGCGATGATCGCCGTGGTGATCATCATCGGGACGCGGATCCACCCCTGCATGCCCGAGACGAACATGTGGTGCGCCCACACCGTGAAGCCGAGCACGACGATCGCCAGCAGCGAGAAGGCCATCATCCGGTAGCCGAAGATCGGCTTGCGCGAGCGGGCGGAGATGACCTCGGAGATGATCCCGAAGCCGGGCAGCATCATGATGTACACCGCGGGGTGGGAGTAGAACCAGAAGACGTGCTGGTACATGAGCACGTCGCCCGAGCGATTCCCCAGGCCGGTGTCGAAGAAGTGGAAGCCGAGCGCGCGGTCGAGCAGCACGAAGAACTGCGAGGCGGCGATGAACGGTGTGGCGATGACCACGAGCAGCGAGGTGGAGAAGTTCGCCCATACGAGTAGTGGCATACGCCAGAAGGACATCCCCGGCGCGCGCATGGTGATGATCGTCACCAGGAAGTTCAGCGCCGTGGCGATGGACGACGCCCCCGCGAACTGCACCCCGATCGTGAAGAACATCTGGCCGACGGGCTGGGTGGTGGAGAGGGGCGCGTAGGCGGTCCACCCGCTCTGGAACGCGCCACCGGGCACGAGGAACGAGGAGAGCATCATCGTCCCGGCGATCGGTAGGAGCCAGTAGGACAGGGCGTTCAGCCGCGGGAAGGCCATGTCCGGGGCGCCGATCATGAGCGGCAGGACGAAGTTCGCCAGCCCGGCGAACACCGGGATGATGAACAGGAAGATCAGCAGGGAGGCGTGGACGGAGAACAGGCCGTTGTAGGTCTGCGAGTCCACGAACTGCTGGCCGGGCTGCGCGAGCTCCGCGCGCATGAGCATGGCGATCAGCCCGCCCACGAAGAAGAAGAAGAACGAGGTCACGACGTACTGGATGCCGATGACCTTGTGGTCGGTGTTGACCTTGAAGTAGTCGCGCCAGGAGCGCGCCCCATGGGAGGCGTGGTCCTCCGCGCGGGAGGGCTTCCCGACCGCCCAGTAGAACCAGTACTCGAAGACGCCGAGCCCGATGAGGAACCCGAAGGGCACGGCGAGCATCGACACCAGCGTGATCGCCTCGCCGGAGATGAGCGGGTGGTAGCCGTACAGCGCGCGGACCCCGACCGTGAGCCCGAAGGCGAAGGCGAAGGAGATGAGGACGCCCAGGGCCGCGCGGTACCACCCGGGCGCCGTCAGGCGATTGCGCGCCGGCGGCGCCGGCGCGAGAGCCGTCGAGGCGGCGGGAGGCGTGATCGTGGACATGCTCAGGGAGTGGGGTCGGGGGGCGAGGAGATGCCGGCGGAGGGCTTCTGACGGGCGAGCCAGGCGTTGAAGTCCCGTTGGGAGACGACGTGCACGGTGGAGCGCATGAGGCCGTGGCCGAGGCCGCAGAGCTCCGCGCAGACCACGGGGTAGGCGCCGAGCTTCGTCGGGGTGGCGCGGATATGGGTGGTGATGCCCGGCACGGCGTCGATCTTCAGGCGGAAGGCCGGGACGAAGAAGTCGTGGAGGACGTCCTTGGCGTGGACGTCGAATTGGATCTGCTTGCCCGCGGGCAGGTAGAGCGAGTTCGTGGTCAGGTCCTTGCCCTTCACGGCCTTCGGGTAGACGTAGTGCCAGGCGAACTGCTGGCCGTAGACCTGCACGGTCATGCGCTCGGCGGGGTTCGCCCGCGCCTTCTCGATGTCGTGCAGCACCGCGTAGGCGTAGGAGCAGAGGGAGACCAGGATGAGCGCGGGGATCGCGGTCCAGATGACCTCCAGGCGCGTGTTGCCGTGGATGGGCGGCCCGTCCTCGAGCTCCTGGCCGGGCCTCACCCGCCACTTCACCACGGCGAACCCGACGACCGTGACCACGAGCACGAAGAACGGCACGGAGCAGATCATCAGGACGTCGTAGAGGGTGTCGATCTTGTGCGCCTCGGCCGACGCCTGGGTGGGGAACCAGTCGATGATCAGCGCGAGGGCGATCCCCAGGATCGAGGCGACGAGGATGATGCCCACGAGCTGCGCGTACTCGCGCCGACCCTGGCTCTTCTCAGCTGTCCTCTCCTTCTGGGCCAAACCGGCCGCGCACTCTACGCGCTCGGCCGGCTCGTGGTGCCGAAGGGAGCGGAGACGGTGTCAGGCGGCGGCGGCCAGCGCGCCCTGGGTCGCCCGATCCTCCTCACGGACGGGCGGGGCCGCATGCCGGAAGTCCGACGGCGAGACCCCGTAGGCGCGCCGGAAGGCCTTGGCGAACTGGGCGGGTTGGCGGTAGCCCACCCGGTGGGCGACCTCACGGACGGTCATCCGCCGGGCGGAGAGCATCTCCGCCGCGCGCTGCATCCGCACCCGGGTGAGGTCCTCGCGGAAGGTGGTGTGGCCGACCTCGGCGTAGGCGCGTTGGAGCTGTCGCCGGGAGGAGGCGACGCGCCGGGCGATCTCGTCGAGGGCCAGGTCCTCACCGAACTCCGCGTCGACGATCGCGCGGGAGTCGTCGAACAGGGCCGTGCGGAGGCGGATGGTGCTGGAGCGCTGGGTGGGCACGAATCGTTCTACGAAGAAGCGGCCCTGTCGGGATGAGGGCGGCGCACCGCCGCTGGTCAGATGGCGCGGAGACGCTCCTCAGCACGTCCTTTCGAGGTTGACGAGGCTCGGGCATCTCAGGACATCGGGTCGAGGTAGACGAGGCTCGGGCATCCCTGCCCGAGGCCCGGGGATGATGTTGTTTCGCCGTTCCGGCGGCGAGTCCCGGTATCGATCGCTGCGCGATCTCCCGGGACGGGTGCCGCCGCGGGACGAGCCGGGCGAGCGGATGCGTGGGCTCGGGTCGAGCCTTGCCGCCCTTCCGCCCGGCGGTCCGGAGCCGGGAGTGAGCTCCTGTGTGGCCTCGCTCGCGTGCGAGGCGGATCTCTTGGCTGGGGAAGGGCGAATCAACGCCCGCAGTGCCCCACGTCCCTCGTGCACCAGGGGTTGTTGGCGGTGGCGTCTCAAGACCGGCGTCGCCGTAACGCCGAGCGCCACCGGAGCACCGTGCACCTGGGGCACTAGCGGCGCCGGAGCCCCGACTACCTTCCTCCGCTCTTCCCCAGAAGACGGATCGGCGCCCGAACGCGAGCGCCATCGCCGCGTCACCACCCCCACGGATCGGTCGATGTGACCGGGGCGAGTCCCGGATCAGTCTCCTGGCGACGGGCACGCGAAGGACGGCGGCGACAGGCGGCGTACGCTCGGGCGGCAGCCCTACCGCGGGCAGGTCGTCCCTCCAGCGGCACCCGTCCCGGGAGATCGCGAAGCGATCGATCCGGGACTCGCCGCCGGAACGGCGAAACTACGTAGTCAGCGGGTCTCGGGCAGGGATGCCCGAGCCTCGTCGCCCTCGAGAAGACGTTCTGAACCTACTCGTGGTGCTGTTCGGGCAGCTCTGAAATGTCACGCCTGGTGTCGGCGATCCAGCGGATCGTCGTGCCCAGGAAGAGCGCGAGCCCGACGACGATGAGTATCGGCGAGATCGTCACCCCGATCACCGCGAGGGTGATCCCCGCCGCACAGAGGATGGGGATGAGGCTCGGCCCCGGGAGGTGGATCTCCTCCCCGATGGGCGGCGCGGGGTGCTCGCGCTCGACGGCGTCAGCCATGGTTGTAGACCGCCGCGGCCACGAATGCGAGGCCGAACATGAAGAAGCAGATCGCGGTGACGATGAGGGCCGAGCGCAGGTTCTTGCGGGCGAGCTTGCGGTCCATGGAGGGCTCCCGAGGGTAGGGGTCTAGAGCTTGGCGTCGAGCACCATCGCCCCGAACAGGAGGGCGAGGTAGAGCAGCGAGAAGAGGTACAGGCGCAGGGCCGAGCGGCGGTCGGCGCGCCGCCACAGCACCACGGCGCCGCCGATGAAGGTCGCGCCGAGCGCCAGCGAGGCGACGAGGTACAGCGCCCCGAAGCCCCCGGCGCAGAACGGAAGCTGGGTGACCGCGTAGAGCAGCACGGAGTAGAGGAGGATCTGCCGCCGCGTCTCGCGCTCGCCGCGGACGACGGGGAGCATCGGCACCCCCACGCGCGCGTACTCGTCCTTCATGAGCAGCGACAGCGCCCAGAAGTGCGGTGGGGTCCAGAAGAAGACAATCGCGAACAGGTAGAGCGCCGTGCCCGACAGCCCGCCCGTGGCCGCGGCCCAGCCCACGAGGGGCGGCACCGCCCCGGCCGCGCCGCCGATGACGATGTTCTGGGGCGTGGTGCGCTTGAGCCACATCGTGTAGACCCCTACGTAGCCCAGGAAGCCCGAGAGCGCGAGGGTGGCGGCCAGCAGGTTCACGGTCGCGGTCAGGAGGACGAAGGAGGCGACGGCGAGGGTGAGGCCGAACGCCACCCCGGCCTGCGGAGAGATCCGCCCGGCGGCGACCGGCCGGTCGGCCGTGCGCGGCATCTGGGCGTCGATGTCGCGGTCCCACACGTGGTTGATCGCCCCGGCGCCGCCGGCCGCCAGGGCCCCGCCGAGGCAGGCCAGCACCACCGTGGAGGCCGCCGGGTCGCCCGCCACCTCCATCGCGGACACCGTCGTGAAGAGCAGGAGCGACTGGACCTTCGGCTTGGTGAGCGACAGGAGGTCTCGCGCCACCGTCCACGCGACGGGGCGGCTCGGACTGACGACCTCCACGCGGGTCAGACCTTCGCGAACTGCTCGGAGGCCCGCGTCTTCGCGCGCTGCCCGGTCGTCCGCTCGATCTGGCGGCGGATGTCGCGCATCGGCTCCACGGAGCGCACGCGCGGGACGATGTCGAAGTTGTTCACGGGCGGCGGCGAGGAGGTGAACCACTCGAGGGTGTTGCCGCGCCAGGGATCGGGGCCCGCGATCGCGCCCTTCTTGGCCGAGCGGACCGCGTTGAACAGGGTCACCGCGAACCCGAGCGCGAGCATGTAGCTGCCCACCGTGGAGATGAGGTTGTAGGCGTCGAGGCCCATTCCCGCCTTGAACTCGTACACGCGCCGCGGCATCCCCTCGAGCCCGAGCGCGTGCTGCACGAGGAAGGTCACGTGGAAGCCCACGAGGATGAGCCAGAAGGAGACCCTCCCGAGCGTCTCGGACATCATCCGGCCCGTGATCTTCGGGAACCAGTAGTAGAGCCCCGCCATGATCGTGAACACGGAGCCGCCCACGAGCACGTAGTGGAGGTGGGCCACCACGAAGTACGTGTCGGTGAGCTGCCAGTCGATGGGGAAGATCGCCAGGAAGACCCCCGTGATCCCGCCGATCAAAAACGTGCCGATGAAGCCCGCGCAGAACAGCAGGGGCGTCTTGAACTCGACGGTTCCCCGCCACAGCGTGGCGATCCAGTTGAAGATCTTCACCCCCGTCGGCACCGCGATGAGGAACGAGGACAGCATGAAGAAGCCGAGCACGACCGTCGAGGTCGGCGTCGAGAACATGTGGTGCGCCCACACGAGCAGCGCGAGGAAGGCGATCACGACCGTCGATGCGGCAATCGCCTTGTAGCCGAAGACCGGCTTGCGGGCGAAGACGGGCAGGACCTCGGAGACGATCCCGAAGCCGGGCAGGACCATGATGTAGACCTCGGGGTGCCCGAAGAACCAGAAGAGGTGCTGCCACAGCAGCGGCGAGCCACCCTGGGCCGGGTCGAAGAACGTGGTCCCGAAGTGCCGGTCGGTGAGCAGCATCGTCACTGCGGCGGCGATGACCGGCAGCGCGAGGATGAGCAGGATCGCGTAGACGAGGATCGACCACACGAACAGCGGCAGCCGTCCCCAGCCCATCCCGGGCGCGCGCATGTTCACGATCGTCGCGTAGAAGTTCACGGCGCCCACGAGCGAGGAGATGCCGGAGATGTGGATGAGGAAGATCCACGCGTCCTGGCCCCCGCTGGGCGTGAAGGCCTCCGTGGAGAGCGGCGTGTAGGAGAACCAGCCGGCTTCGGGGGGCGAGAAGAAGACCGACGAGTAGAAGACGATGCCCGAGAACAGCAGGAGCCAGTAGGACAGCGCGTTCAGCCGCGGGAACGCCATGTCCCGCGCCCCGATCATCAGCGGCAGGAAGTAGTTCCCGAAGCCCGCGAACACGGGAACGACGAACAGGAAGATCATCGTCGTGCCGTGGAGCGTGAAGAGCTCGTTGTAGTGCTCGGGCGTGATGAGGTTGTTCTCCGGGACCGCGAGCTGGGTGCGCATGAGCAGCGCCTCGACCCCGCCGAGCACGAAGAACACGAACGTCGTGACCAGGTAGAGGATCCCGATCTTCTTGTGGTCGGTCGTGGTGACCCAGTCGACCCACTTCGAGCGCTGGCGCTGGCGGCGCACGTCGTGCGCGGCGATCTGGGGAACGGGGCGGAGGGTGAGCGGTGAGGCGGCCATCTAGAGATCACCCTGCTTCTCGAGTTGCTTGCGGAGGGTCTCCGAGTCCTTGTTCGCGGAGGAGATCTCCTTCTTCAGGTTGGCGATGTACGCCTCGTACTGGTCGGGGGACACGACCCGGACCCGGGCCGTCATGTCCGCATGGTTGCGCCCGCAGAGCTCGGCGCACTGGCCCGCGTAGGTCACGCCGGGCTTCGGTGCCTTGAACCAGGTGTAGTTCGTGTAGCCCGGGAGGGCGTCGAACTTGCCGCCCAGCGCCGGGATCCACCAGGAGTGGGCGACGTCGGTCGACTCGATCTGGAGCACCACGGTGGTGCCGGCCGGCGCGACCATCTCCTCGTAGGAGAAGGGCTTGCCGTAGGTCTGCTTGCACGAGCCCGCCGCGCCGAGGTAGGTGAAGCGCCAGATGTACTGGCGACCCGTCACGCAGACGCGCAGGGCTCTGCCGTCCGGCGGAGTGGGCTCGTCGGTGGAGGCGACGAGCACGCCGGAGCCGGCGACTTGCGCATTGGAGTCGGAGTTCGGCGGGGTCTGGATCGCGCCGAGCTTCAGGAAGGTCACCACGGCGAGGGCGACGAGGATGACCGCGGCGCCCACCGTCCAGCCGATCTCGAGGTTCGTGTTGCCGTGGATCTGCGCGGCCACGCGCCCCTTGCGCGCCTTGTACTTGAACAGGCAGTAGAGGAGCGAGCCCTCGACGATGAGGAAGATGATCGCCGCGATCACGAGGACGATCTTGTAGAGCGAGTCGATGTCGTCCGCGTTCGGCGAGCCGCCCGCCTCGGGGGTCACTGCGTCCGCCAGCGCCCCGGGAGCCAGGACGAGGCCGAGGGCGAGAACGGCGAGGAGGCTCAGCGCGACGGAGCGGGACCGGGTCACGGCGCGGGCGATCATAGCCGTGAGGCGGCCGCCTCCCGCGCCCTCCGGAGCGCCTACGACGCTCGAGGGTGACGGTCGACATGGCTAGACATTATGCTCTGCGGCTCCGTGCGCTCTCCTCCGGCCCGAGGAGGGCGGCTCATGAAGGCGGCGGCGTGGACCGTCGTCGCGGGCGGGGCCGTCGCACCACTCGCGCGTCACCGGACGCGCGTGCCCCGCGCCGCCGTTCTCGCCCTCGCGGGCGCCGCTCCCGTGGCCGTGTGCGTCGCGCTCCCGCGCACGCGCGCCAGGGATGCCGCGACCGTGATGCTCCAGATGTGGGCGTACGTGGCGGCCTACGAGATGCCCGCCGACGAGCCGGAGGCCCTGGAGCGCCGGGCCCGGATCGACTATCCGGTGCGGGTGGACCGCGCGCTCGGGCTCGGTGTGCCCCCGGGGATCCGCCTCCAGGCGCGCTGGGCCCGGCCCGACCTTCCCTTCCGCCGGGTCGAGAAGGTGCTCGTCTGGTCGCACTGGCTGTGGTTCTTCGTCCCCCACGGGACGGCCGCCTACTTCCTCCTGCGCCATCACGACCGCTTCGAGCGCGCGGCGCTGATGACCTACGCGACCTTCGACGTGGGCGTGATCGCGTACTGGGTCCTCCCCACCGCCCCGCCCTGGTACGCGGCCGAGCACGGGCGGCTGGAGGCCGAGGGCACCCCCGCCCTGCAGCGCATGATGATCCGCTACGGAGAGGAGTTCTGGGCGGACCGCTGGACGGGCCTTTACGATTCTTTAGCTCAGAACCCCCTGGCCGCGATGCCCTCCCTCCACTTCGCCACGTCCGTCACCGCCGCGTCCCTGCTCTCGGAGCTCGGACCGGTCCATGCCCTCGTGGGGTGGACGTACGCGCTGACCCTCGGGGCCGCGCTCGTCTACCTCGGCGAGCACTACGTCGTGGACCTCCTGGCGGGCTTCGCGCTCTCCCGGGCCGTGCGCCGGGCCGAGGGTCCCGCCCGGCCCGTCTTCGCGCGCGCATCGCGCGTGCTGCAGGCCCTGGAAGCGCGAGCGAGGAGCTGATCGCGATGGCCGTCGACTCTCCTCAGGTCGGGACCCGGGGGGCTGAGCCCGAGGAGATGCCGCGGGTGGTGCTCACCCGGCGGCGGGTCGTCCTCTTCGTGGTGTTCGTCCTCGCCGCCGTCGCCTTTCTCTACTTCTTCCTACCCAAGCTCGCGGGCCTGCAGGAGACGTGGAACCGGATCAAGGAGGGGGACCCCGCCTGGCTCGGCGTCGCCGCGGCGTTCGAGTGCCTCTCGTTCCTCGGGTACGTCCTGCTCTTCCGGGTGGTGTTCGTGCGGGGGGAGTCGAAGATCGACTGGCGCGAGTCCTACGAGATCACCATGGCCGGGGTGGCGGCGACGCGGCTCTTCGCCGCCGGGGGCGCGGGGGGAATCGCGCTCCAGGCCTGGGCGCTGCGGCGGTCGGGCATGGAGGCGCGCATCGTCGCGTGCCGGCTGCTGGCGTTCAACGTCCTGCTCTACGCCATCTACATGGCTGCGCTCGTGATGGACGGTGTCGGCCTGCGCACGGGGCTGCTCCCGGGCGGACGAACGTTCACGGTCACCGTCCTGCCGGCGATTCTCGGCGCCGTGGTCATCGGGCTCTTCGTCCTCGTCGCGCTGATCCCCGGCGGCTTCGAGCGCCGGGCGCGCCGCTGGGGCGAGCGCCGCGGACGGGTCGCCCGGCTCGCCGCCCGGCTGGCGGCGGCGCCCGCGTCGATGGCCTCGGGCACGCGGACGGCGGTCTCCCTGGTGCGCGCGCGCGATCCGCAGCTCGGCGGTGCGCTCATGTGGTGGGGCTTCGACATCGCCACGCTGTGGGCCTGCTTCCACGCCTTCGGGGGCGCGCCCGCGGTTCCCGTGGTCGTCATGGCCTACTTCGTGGGGATGATCGGCAACCTCCTCCCCCTGCCGGGCGGGGTCGGGGGGGTGGAGGGGGGGATGATCGGCGTGTTCGCCGCCTTCCACGTGGACGGAGGCCTCGCCCTCGTCGCCGTGCTCTCCTACCGCGGCTTCTCCTTCTGGCTGCCGACGGTGCCGGGGGTCGTGGCCTACCTCCAGTTGCGGCGCACCGTGTCGCGCTGGGAGGACCGGCAGCCGGCTCCCGCTTGAGCGGTTGTCGGCCACACTATGCTTTATAAAGCAATGGAGACGACAATGGAAGACGTGATCATCATCGGAAGCGGGCCGGCGGGCTACACCGCGGCCCTGTATGCCGCGCGCGCGAACCTCGCGCCCACCGTGATCGAGGGCTGGGCGTGGGGCGGGCTGCTCCAGCAGACCACCGACGTCGAGAACTACCCCGGCTTCCCCGAGGGGATCATGGGGCCGGAGCTCATGCCGAAGTTCCGCGAGCAGGCCGAGCGCTTCGGCGCGAAGCTCGTGACCGACGAGGCCACCCGCGTCGAGCTCTCCGACGGCGGGACCCAGCGGGTCTGGATCGGGGACGAGGTCCACGAGGCCCGCGCGGTCATCCTCTCCATGGGCGCCCAGCACAAGAAGCTCGGCGTGCCCGGAGAGGAGGAGCTCTCCGGCCGCGGAGTCTCCTACTGCGCGACCTGCGACGCGTCGTTCTTCCGTGAGCACGAGACGGTCATCATCGGCGGCGGGGACTCCGCGATGGAGGAGGCGATCTTCCTCTCGAAGTTCGCCGCGAAGGTCACCATTGTGCACCGCCGCGCGGAGTTCCGCGCCTCGAAGATCATGCTCGAGCGTGCGCGCCAGCAGGAGAACATCGAGCTCCTCACCCCCTACGACGTCGTCCGCTTCAACCCGGGCGAGACCGGGGCGCTCTCCCACGCGATCGTGCGCGACACGGAGACCGGCGAGGAGCGCGATCTGCCCATGACCGGCGCGTTCATCGCCGTCGGCCACGAGCCGCAGTCCCAGCTCGTCGGGGGCCAGATCGAGCTCGACCCCAACGGCTACGTGGTGACCGAGGGGAAGTCCACGAAGACCTCCCTCGCGGGCGTCTTCGCCGCCGGCGACCTCGTCGACCACACCTACCGCCAGGCGGTCACGGCCGCGGGCTCGGGCTGTCAGGCGGCGCTCGACGCGGAGTGGTACCTGCGCGACATGCCCCCGTCGCCCGAGGAGCACTGGGCGTCGAGCGAGGTGCTCCAGGAGGCCGAGGCTGCGTCGTGAGGGCGCCGGAAACCCGGTGCTGGGGTCAGCGGAAGGGGATCCCCGCCAGGGCGCGACGGCGTAGCTCGGGCGCCGGTCGGTAGCGCTCCTCGCGGTAGAGCGCCCACAACCCCTCGAGGATCCCCAGGACGTGGTCGGGACCGAGCGCGTCGGCCCACTCAAGGGGGCCGCGGGGGTGGTTGAGCCCCAGCCGCATGCCGAGGTCCACGGCCTCCGGGGTCCCGATCCCCTCCCCGACGGCGAACGCGGCCTCGTTGACGAGCTGGGCGACTATGCGTCCCAGGAGCCCACCCGGAACGGCGGCGGTCCACTCCAGATGGCGGCCCAGGGAGGTGAAGAACCCTTCCGCCGCACTCCGAGCGGCCGCGGACGCTCCGTCCCCCGCGAGCTCGACGAGCCGTGAGCCGGGCAGGGTGTGGAAGCCCAACTCGGGCGCGCTCGGGTCCGGCGTCTCGAGGAGCAGCACCGCCTGGGGGCCGCCCTGGAGCGGGACCGGGTCGGACTCTTCGCCGCAGTCGAGGATGAGGAACGGGACCTCGCCCGCGGCGTCCTCGGGCAGGCGCACGTCCCAGCCGGCGTGCGCCCCCGCGTCGAGGAGGTCGTCGGCGACCGGCAGCTCGCCGGCCACGACCACGAGACGCCCGTCACCGCCACCCGCCTCCGGCGGCTCGGGATCGTCCTCCCGGTGTGGGCCGTCGGAGTAGTCGTACCAGCCGCGGCCGGTCTTGCGCCCGTGGTGACCGGCCGCGACGAGTCGGGCCACCAGCGGCGAGGGACGCCACCGGGGCTCGCCGTAGGACCGCGCGTAGAACGACTCGGCGACGGCGAGACCGACGTCGACCCCGACGAGGTCCGCCAGCTCGAAGGGCCCCATCCGGAAGTCCCCGCCGAGCCGGCAGACCCGGTCGACGAGCGCCGGGGAGGCGAGGCCCTCCTGCACCAGCCGCTGGGCCTCGAGCCCGAACGGGCGGTTGACGCGGTTGACGAGGAAGCCGGTCACGTCGGCGGCGTCGATGACCTCCTTGCCCAGCGCCCGGCCCGTGGCCCGGGCGAGCTCGAGCGCGTCGGGGGCGGACTCCTCACCGGCGACCACCTCGAGCAGCTCCATCACCGGCGCCGGGTTGAAGAAGTGCATGCCCACCACCCGCTCGGGGCGGGGAGCGCCGGCCGCCACCGCGGTCACGGACAGCGACGAGGTGTTGGTGGCCAGGACCGCCTCGGGGGCGAGCAGCTCGCCGAGCGCGGCGAAGAGCTCGCGCTTGAGCTCGAGGCGCTCGGGCGCGGCCTCGATGACCAGTCCGCAGGGGGCGAGATCCTCGAGGGCGGCGGCGGCCCGCAGGCGGCCGGCGGCGTCCTCTCCGAGCCGCTTCCGGGCCCGCGCGAGCCCCCTCTCCAGGGCATTGCCGTCGGGGTCGTGCAGGAGGGTCTCGAAGCCGCTCGCCGCGGCGAGCTGGGCGATCTGAGCACCCATCGTTCCGGCGCCGACGACCCCGATCGCCTCAGGCGATGGCATCGATGCCCGTGAGCGCCCGCCCGATGATGAGCTTCTGGATCTGCGAGGTGCCCTCGTAGAGGGTGGTCACGCGGACGTCGCGGAAGTAGCGCTCGACCGGGTGGTCGTCCACGTAGCCCGCCCCGCCGTGCACCTGGATCGCCGTGTTCGCGCTGCGCACCGCGGCCTCCGTGGCGTAGAGCTTGGCCACCGAGGTCTCCGTCGTCGACGGCTGGCCCGTGTCCTTGAGGTGCGCCGCCCGCCACACGAGCATCCGCGCGGCGTCCGTGTCGACCGCGAGGTCGGCGAGCATCGCCTGCACGAGCTGGAAGGACGCGATGGGCCTGCCGAACTGCTTGCGCTCCTTCGCGTAGTTCACGGATTCCTCCAGGCAGCCCTGGCACACCCCGACGCAGCCGGCGGCCACCGAGTAGCGCCCGGAGTCCAGGGCCGACATCGCGATCTTGAACCCCTGACCGACCTCGCCGAGCAGGTCGTCCTCGCCCACCTCGACGTCGTCCAGGGCGATGGACGCGGTGTCGGAGCCGTGTAGGCCCATCTTGTGGTGGATGGGGGAGGGCGAGAAGCCGGGCTGGTCGCAGTCGACCAGGAAGGCGGCGAGGCCGCGGTGGCCGAGCTCGGGGTCGGTCTGGGCGAACACGAGCGCCAGGGACGCGACGTTGCCCAGGGAGATCCACATCTTCGCGCCGTTGAGGACCCAGCCGTCGTCGGTCATCTTCGCCCGCGTGCGCTGGTTGGCCGCGTCGGAGCCCGTGTCGGGCTCGGTGAGTGCGAAGCAGCCGAAGGCCTCGCCCGAGCACAGGGGGGGAAGCCAGCGCTGCTTCTGCTCCTCGGTCCCCCAGCGCAGGAGCGCGGAGCAGACGAGCGACGTCTGGACGGAGATCACCGTCCGCATCGCGGAGTCCACTCGGCCGACCTCCTCCACGAGCAGCCCGTAGGTGAGGTAGTCCAGTCCCGCGCCGCCGTACTCGCGCGGGACGATCGCGCCGAGGTAGCCCTGCTCGGCCAGGCGCTGAGCCATCCCGGCGTCGAACACCCCCGTCCGGTCGGCCTCCCGGGCGCGCTCGGCCAGCTCGTGGGTGGCGAAGTCCCGCGCGGTCCGGCGCACGAGCACCTGCTCGTCGGTCAACTCGAAGTCCATGCTGAGGCAGTATGTACGCGATGATCACGCTGCCCCTCGCCGTCGACCCCTTCGCGGTGATCATCCTCGGCGGCGTCGGCCTGCTCCTCCTCGCGCTCATCCTCATCGGGCACTTCTATCCCGGCTCGGGCGCCGATCAGGTCCACTGGCGCTCGACGCGCTCCTACGACCAGCAGGTCATGAACGAGATCGACGACCTCGACCAGATGCTCGAGGCCACGAACGCCCGGCGCCGGCGCCGGGGGGAGCCCGAGCTCACCGAGGGCGGGCTCCACGCGCGCGTCCGCGAGGACATGACCGACGCCGACAAGCGCCGCGAGTCCTACCTCGCCGAGCAGGATCTCGACCAGTTGCTGGAGACGAAGAACGAGCGGCGCGCGCGCAAGGGCCTACCGCCGGTCGCGCTCGAGGAGTACAAGGCCGAGCTTGAGCAGGGCTGAGTGGCCCGGATCCTCATCGTGGGCTGCGGGTGCCGCGGGCGGGAGCTCGCGGCGGCGCTCGTGGGCGAGGGCCATGCCGTGCGGGCTACCTCGCGCGCCGAGGAGAGCCGGGCGGCGATCGAGGCGACCGGCGCCGAGTTCCACCGCGGTGACCCCGACCGGATCGGAACGCTCACCTACGCGCTGGACGGCACGACGATCCTGGTGTGGCTCATGGGCTCGGCGGTCGGGTCGCGCGAGCAGCTCGCCGCGCTGCACGGCACGCGTCTGCAGATGCTCCTCGAGCGCACGATCGACACGACGGTGCGGGGGCTCGTCTACGAGGCGGCGGGCAGCGTGCCCGCCGACCTGCTGGACGCCGGGGCCGACACCGTCGCGAAGGCCTGCGCGTACTCGGAGATCCCCTTCCGGCTGCTGCGGGGCGGTCCGGTCCACGCGGCCGTCCTCGCGCTCCTCAACGCCGAGCGAGAGCAGCCGATGCGCGATGCTTCCACCTAGACTCGCCCGACGCGCCGCAAAGAGGACCCGCAACAGGAGGATTTGACATGGCCGACTACGCCAACGACGTGCTCGTCGAGCCCGAGTGGCTCGAGCAGCACCTCGACGACGACTCCATCCGCATCGTGGAGGTCGACGAGAACCCCGCCCTCTACGCCGAGGCGCACATCCCCGGCGCGATCGGCTTCGACTGGAAGAAGGATCTCCAGGACCAGGTCAGGCGCGACTTCCTCGGGCCCGAGGACTTCGGGAAGCTCTTCGGCGAGCACGGGATCTCCAACGAGCACACGGTGGTCCTCTACGGCGACCGCAACAACTGGTTCGCCGCCTACACCTACTGGTACCTGAAGTACTACGGCCACGACAACGTCAAGCTGGTCAACGGTCCGCGCGAGCGCTGGATCGCCGAGGACCGGCCGACCACGCAGGACGTTCCGGCGCATCCCGTGGCGACGTTCTCCGCCCAGGAGGGCGACGCCTCGATCCGTGCCCTGCGCGATGAGGTCTTCCAGGCGCTGGACTCGGACAAGAAGCTCGTCGACGTCCGCGCCCCGCAGGAGTTCTCCGGCGAGCTCATCGCGATGCCCGGCTACGAGCAGGAGGGCGCCCAGCGCAGCGGTCACATCCCGGGCGCCGCCTCGATCCCGTGGGCGCAGGCGGTCACCGAGAACGGGACGTTCAAGTCCCGCGACGAGCTCGAGGAGCTCTACGGCGGCAAGGGCGTCCTCTCGGGCGACCCGATCATCTCCTACTGCCGGATCGGCGAGCGCTCGGCGCACACGTGGTTCGTGCTCCATGAGCTCCTCGGCCGGGAGGACGTCAAGAACTACGACGGCTCCTGGACGGAGTGGGGCAACCTCGTCAACGTGCCGGTGGAGAAGGACGTCTAGGGCGAGCCGAGGAGGGGCTCCACGCGCTCGAGGAGGTCGCCTACGATCCGGGCCGTCGCGCCCCAGATGAGGTTCTCACCGACGACGTAGGTGTCCGTGCGCAGCGGCAGGCCGCGGCGCACGAGACGCCGGCGCCCGTAGCCGGCGCGGACGTCGGCGAGGGGGAGCTCGAGCACCTCGGCGACCTCGCGGGGGGAGAGGGTCCAGCGGGTGCCGGGAGCGATGAGCCCGACGAAGGGGTAGATCGCGTAGCTCGTGACGATCGTCGGGGTCGGCTGGAGCGCTCCCACGACCGCGACGGCGTCGCGGGGGAGCCCGACCTCCTCGCACGCCTCGCGCAGGGCGGTGTCCTGGAGCGCCTCGCCCTCATCGCGCCGGCCGCCGGGAAAGGAGATCTCCCCGGCGTGCTTGGCGAGGTCCTCCCGGCGCCGGGTGAACACGGCGTGGAGCTCACCGGCGGCGTCGCAGAACAGGGGGACGAGCACGGCGGCGTCCGTGCGGCCGTGGGCGTCGAGTGCGACCGCCTCCTCGGGGGCGATCAGGCGCGGCGCGAGCGCGGTGGCGACGTCCATCGGGGTCAGATGAGGCCCTGGCCCTTGCCTAGACCCGCTCGACGCGCTCGGAGAACATGACCTCGCCGTCGAGGGTCCGGTGGACCGGGCACTTGGCGGCGATCACCTGCAGGCGCTCGACCTGCTCGGCCGGAAGGTCCTTTCCGAAGCGCAGGACGAGGTCGAACCTCGTCGGCGCGCCACGCTCGGCGGGCGTGTACTGGGCGACGACCTCGACCTCTCCGATGTCCCACCCCTTGCGCTTGGCGTACATCTCCATCGTGATCGCCGTGCACGACGCCAGCGAGGCGGCGAGGAGCTCCTGTGGGCTGGGGGCGGCGTCGTCGCCGCCCGTGTCCGCCGGCTCGTCGGCGGCGAGATGGTGGGTGCGCACGACGATGTCGTGCTTGAAGCTCTGAGTGCGGGTGGCGACGGCCTTCACGAGTCGCTCAACGGGTTGAAGACCATACCCGTGAGGATCTTCGGAAAGAAGTACGTCGACTTGGGGGGCATGGACTCGCCGGCGGCGGCGACGGCCTGGATGCGGGGGACCGGGACCGGGCCCATGAAGAAGCCGCAGTCGTAGGTCCCGTCGTGGAGGAGGGTCTTCGCGCTGACGAGGTCGCGCGCATAGCCGAAGTGGTGCAGGTGGTCGATGTCGTCGTCGGTGAGCTTCAGCGCGCCCTTGAGCAGGAGCGCCTCGGTGACCGCGGTGTCGAGCGCGCGGTAGGGGGCGGCGTGGTCTGCGAGGGCGCGGTCGGCGATGGCCGGCTCCTTGAGCGTCAGGCGGAACGAGCGCTTGACATGGGAGTCCAGGTAGCCGATGCGGACCCGGCCGTCGCCGGACGGCGCGGGCACGAGGTCATCCTCGGCGACCGGTTCGATGTCCCAGTCGCGGCGGATCGCGGTGGCCAGCGCCTCCTGGGCCTCCGGGGTCGTGCCCGAGACGAGACGATGGGTGGGGAACACGGTGAGACCGGGGTCCTCGAGGGCGACGAGGCACATGAGGACCCACCGGGCGTCCTCGGTGCCCACCTCCTCGGCGTAGACGCGGGCGGTCTCGTAGCGGTGGTGGCCGTCGGCGATCAGGAGCTCGGCGGCGGCGACGGCGGCGACAACCTCGTCGAGCACCGCAGGGTCGGCGATCCGCCACAGGCGGTGGCGGGTGCCGTCCTCGTCGGTGACCTCGCCGGAGGGCGGCGCGCCGGCCGTCGCGGGGGCGAGCGCGCGGGCGGCGCGCTCCTCGGGGTCCGAGAACAGCGCGAAGATGGGGGAGAGGTTCACCTGGGTCGCCCGCGTGAGCCGGAGGCGGTCCTCCTTGGGCCCCGGGTGGGTGCGCTCGTGGGGGCGGATGCGGCCGGCCCCGTAGTCCTGGACGCGGACGCGGCAGAGGAATCCCGTGCGGGTCAGCTCCCGCCCGTCCGGCCCCGCGTACGCCTGCTCGAGGACCCAGATCGCGGGTTCGTCGTCGCGGACGATCGCGCCCGCCTCGCGCCAGCGCCGCCACTCCTGGGCGGCTTCCGCGTACGGATCGTTCCCCACGGGGAGATCCACGCGCACGACGTTGTAGGGCGACCGCGCGACCAGCTCGGCGCGCTGCTCGGCATGGATGACGTCGTACGGCGGAGCCCACAGGTCCGGTGGCGCACCGGCGACGGCCGGGTCGTAGTGCAGGGCGCGGAGCGGGGCGATCTCGGCCACGGCGGGCGCGGAGAGTATCCCTCGCTCCGGCTGGGTTAGGCTTCCACCCATGCATGACCAGTCCCATGCGCGCAGCGACCCTCCTCGCCGTGGTCGCGGGCCTGCTGACGCGGCCCTCGCTCTCGCGTGCCGCCGTCCGGTCCTTCCACTCGCCGAGTCGCAACATCGAGTGCCAGCTCGCTTTCCACTATGCGGGTAGCACGCTCGCCTACTGCGAGACCTTCGTTCCCGAGCGCAGCGCGAGGCTCCGGGCGAACGGCCGGACTCGCTTCTGCCACGGGGAGCGCTGTCTGAGCAACGGCCCGACGAACGCCTTCACGCTCCGCTACGGCCACTCCGTCCGCGTCGGCCCTTTCCGCTGCTCGTCGTCACGCCGGGGAATGCGCTGCGTGGTGATGCGCTCCGGCCACGGCTTCTTCATCAGCCGCGAGCGGCTGACGCGTTTCTAGGCGCCACTCCTCCGGAGCCGGCGCGACGCGAACGACAGGGAGGCCGGTTCGCTGCGCGCGGATCCGGCTGTAGTCGGGGTGGCCGGATTCGAACCGGCGACCTTCCGCTCCCAGGGCGGATGCTGCTACCAGGCTGAGCTACACCCCGTCAGGGCCGAGTCTAGGGACGGGTGGGACCGCGGCCGCCAAGAGGGATTCTCGGACGTTCGCCCGGGGTACGCGAGGCGACATGGGATTCCAGGTGACCGAAGTGCAGAAGGCCCTCAAGGGCGTCGACTACCCCGCGTCGAAGGACGACCTCGCGCAGAAGGCCGAGTCCAACGGGGCGCCGGACGAGCTGGTCTCGGAGCTGCGCGCGATGAGCAAGGACTCCTTCGACGGTCCCGACGCCGTCATGAAGGAGATGAAGGGCTCCCTGGGCGGCGACGCCTAGGAGCTCGGCTCGCCCTTGGCCGGGAAGCGGGGCTCGGAGCCGGGCGGATTGTCGCCCAGGAGATGATCGCCTGACGCACCCGGTCGTAGCTGCGGCCCTTCGGCCGGACGATGGCGAGGATGTTCTTGCCGACGACGACGTCACCGGGGAGCTTGCTCAGGGAGGGGGCCGCGTCGTTGGCGAGGTCTTCGGACGGGAACAGCAGCAGCGTGAAGGGCGTGCCGTCGGCCTCGAACGCCCCGGATTTCTCGGGGGCGGGGAGGCTCCTGCCCGCGACGGCCGCCCGGCCCATGCGACGGTGACGAGGGTGACGAGGGTGATGGCGACTCTCCGCATCTCACGTCATCTTCTCACAGGGGGCTCGCCTGGGCGCGTCGAACGCCCGACGCCCCCAGCCACCTCAGTCCGCCCCGGGCTAGCCTCCATCGCGCCGCTCGCCCCCGTAGCTCAGCTGGATAGAGCGGCGGCCTTCTAAGCCGCGGGCCGGAGGTTCGAGTCCTCCCGGGGGCATTTCGCAGGACCGTTCGATCACGTTCAAACCGCAAGCCCGAGATCGCTCAACGTGGTCAGCCCGGGGTGCGACTCGTCAGTAGGACCGAGCTACGCGATGCAGGGCACCCGCCTCTTGCTCACGACTCGCGGGAACGGCTGACCAGGTGCTCAGGCCGCACCGCGCTCGACGATCCAGCGGCTCTCGAATCCGAGGACGGAGGCGAGTCGATCGAAGTGCTCGTCGTAATGCAGAACGCCCACGCCGCGCTCGGCTGCGGCCGCCGCGATCAACGCATCGGTGATCGGCACGCGATGATGGAGCGGCCCGATCGCAGCCAATTCGCGCAAGGCCGCAACCGCGACTCGTGCCACAGAGCGGCCGAGCGGTGCCACACGCATGTCGTCAAGTCGCGCCTCGAGATCTGCGAACTCATGCTGGTCGCGGGTGCTGTACAGCAGTTCGAGCTTGACGACCGGGGTCATCCACAGCTGGCCGGCGAGCATGGCGCGCGACCAAGCGCCCGCCGCGGCCCGTCGCGCGCCTCGCACCCACGCCGACGTGTCGACAACGTAGGGGCGCCCGTCAAATGCGGCCACGTCACTCACAACACGATCGGCAGGTGGTCGTCCTCCGGGGTAGCGAGTGCATCGGAATCCAGAACCCCGTCCAGCCAATCGTGATCTGCCAACTCACCCAGTGCGTGCTGGCGCCGCTCGCGCTCAACGGCGAGCAGCCTCGCACCGTGAATCGCGAGGTCATGCACCAGCGTGGCCTCGGGGGCAGATCCAAGCAGCGTGCGTCCACGATCGAGCGCGTCCGCCAGCGAGAGGTCCTTTGTGACGGAGATCCGAGGACGCGTGGTGGGCATCGGCGCGAAGTCTAGCGGGTGCCGCCATCTGGTGCAGCACTGTCCCCGGCCGGTCTCAAGCGCGTCCGGCGCCAGCAGCGATCCGCCGATCAACCCGTCCACGAGGCTCGATCAGCAGCTCGACGAGCGCCTCGACCGGCGAGTCAGGGTTGATCGTCGTCCACCCTGCTGCGCCTCCCACGCTCCGGTAGGATTCACCGGGCTGGTCTTGGTGGGCGTAGCTCAGCTGGTAGAGCTCCTGGTTGTGGTCCAGGCGGTCGGGGGTTCGAGTCCCCTCGCTCACCCCTCAGAAGTGCCTGCAAATCAGCGGTTTCCAGACCAAGGCCCAGGCCACCGGCCCACGGTTGAGGTACCAAGCGTGTACCAAGTTCTCCCGCGAAATGGCCCGTGAAGCGCCCCGCCACGGGTCGCCTCAGAAGCTCAACGGCCGTTTCAACCTCCATCCGCAGGGCGGGCCAACAGTTGTCTCGCCTAGTAGCGGCTCGACAGGCCAGCAGGGCGTGTTCGAGCTTCGGGTCAGCGGCGGTGGTCATTGCTCCTCCTTTGGTGGGTGGTGGGGTGTCCGGCCTTTGTCCGGCCTACGCGGCCGTCTGACGGCCTGCGCGGGTCGCCCGCGGCCCATCCCCCTCCTGCCGGGCGCGCGGGCCTCAGCGCGCCGCAGATGGCCGCGCTCCGTGATCTGTGCCATGCCCTCCCACAGCCGCGCCGAGCGCTCCGGGTACTCGCCCGGCGGGAAGCCCAGCTCGGTCTCGGTTAGCCCGAGCGCCGCGCCGAGACGGCACGATCGCTTGCGGCAGGCTTCCGAGCACCAGAGCGCGTCGCGACGGCGGTCGCGCAGCGGGGCACCGCAGCCCCCGCAGCGGGCGAGGCTCCCCGGGCGGCGCCTCGCGTCAGCCATCGCCGCCCTCCTCCTCGTCGTCGGGGTCCAGCGCCAGGCTGATCGTGCCGCCCTCGCTCTCGGCGTGCTGCTCCTCCCAGGCCTCGGGCACGTAGTCGTCGGCGCCCTCGGGTTCGGCGCCCTCGACCGGGCGGTGGGCGGCCAGGATGTCCTCGGCGGCGATCCAGGGCACTTGCAGCTCGTGCGGCCCCGCGCCGCCGACCAATGAGTCGCCCACGACCGCGCGGGTAGTTGGCCGGCAGCGGCTCGACCTCGGCCGAGCCGAACGCCATGAGCTTGTGCTGCTGCTCACCCTCTCCGGTGAGGACGCGGGTGCCGAGGTTGCCGCGTATTTCGCCCGCGATCACGCTGGCGTCGGGGCGCTGGGTGGCGACGCACATCACGATCTGGACGAAGCGCGACCGACGGGCGAGCGAACCAAGGCCGCGCACGGTCCGATCCATGCGCTCCTTGCGCTCCTTTGGCGCCCCCTCTCCGCCCAGTTCGACCAGCTCGGCGGTCTCGTCCACGATCACCAGCACCGGCAAGTAGGGGTTGTCGGGGACCTCGCCGAGGTTGGCGGCGGTCGCCGGGGCGTGCTCCTCCAGCCACGTTTAACGGCGGTGCATTTCCTCGACGGCCTCGTCTATCGCCTCGTAGGCCGTGTCGCCGCGCGCCCAGCGCACGCCGGGCAGGTCCGCCGCCCAGCGGTAGTCCACGCCCTTGGGGTCGGCGACGATGACCTCCCAGCCGCCAGCGAGCGCCTGCGCGAGCAGGCAGCGCAGCGCAGCGCCACCGACTTTCCGCTACGCGTCGGGCCGACACAGAGAAGGTGCGGGTCTGCGGCGTCGGGGTCCCACCAGGCCCAGCCCTGCTCCTCGGTGTCGGGGTCGCGCCACCAGCCGACGCGCAGCGCCAGGCCGTCCGGTGCCTCTGCGGGGTCCAGCTCTACGCGCTCGGGCAGCGGCAGCACCGCCTCCGCGCGGGCCAGCGCCAGCTCCTTCTCCTCGGGATAGAGGTCGGCGTGCCAGCCCGCCGCGCGCAGCGCATCGACCAGCGGCGCAGGGTCGGCCGGCGGGAGCCACGTCGCCGGGAGCGTCGCCGCTGCGGTGTCGAGCATGTCGTCCGAGCCGGCCAGCCGCTCACCGGGCTAGATCGCCACGTTCTGCGGCTCGCCGATGCGGCTGGCGTTCGCCACCGCGGCGCGCAGGCGGGTGACCGTGACCGCCCGCCTGCCTGCCGGCTTCCAGCCCCACACCACCAGGCCGCCCCCGTTTACCCCATCGCCTCTCGCCTGTAGGCTCGGATCGTGGCTGAGGTAACGATCAGACGATACGGCGAACTCAGCCGCGGTGTCTTCGCCGTCCTCATGGACAAGCCAGACGGCCTGCCTGCTCAGCAAGTCCTCCGGGAGGTAGAGGCGAGCGTTCCCCCGACACCTTTCGAGCAGGCCACCTACCCGAACCGCCCCGCGGTTCGTCGGTACCCGAAACATGTCAGATTCGCTTCGATCAGCCCAGTCAAGGCTGGTTGGCTGGTCAAGAACAAGAGGCAGTGGAGTCTGACGGACGACGGACGCGCCGCCTATGCCTCCTTTACCGACCCTGAGGCGTTCCAGCGTGAGGCGAATCGTCTGTACTTCTCTTGGAAGAAGGGGCAGCCCGAACAAGAGCCGAGCGAGGACGAGGCCCCTGGCGACGTGGCTACCGCCACCTTCGAGGAGGCCGATGAGGCTGCCTCGGCCGACATTCGTGACTACCTCTCGCGGATGCCGCCCTACGACTTCCAGAACCTCGTCGCCGCCTTGCTCAAGGCGATGGGCTATCACGTGCTGTGGGTTGCCCCTCCCGGCCCGGACCGTGGCATCGACCTGATAGCCCACAACGACCCGCTCGGCACAAGCAGCCCGAGGATCAAAGTTCAGGTCAAGCGCCAAGCCGACACGAAGATCGGACGCGAGGGGATCAGTTCGTTCGTCGGGACACTCGGTAGTCAAGATGTCGGCATCTACGTCTCTGCCGGTGGCTTCACCCCTGAGGCAGAGCGAGAGGCCCGCTCCCAGGAGCAGCGGCGGCTGACCCTGATCGACCTCGGCCGTCTCGTCGAACTCTGGATCGAGCACTCGCCGAAGCTTGATGACGCAGACCGTCAACGGCTCCCCCTCAAGCCCATCTACTTTCTCGCCCCGAGCGAATAGACCCCGCACGGCGGCCGGTGCCTCCGTCACTCGACAACCCCCGAGCCAAGCTCGACTGAGTGCGCAGGCGAGCTTGGCGAGGATCGTCAGGTCGGCACGAAGCTGGACGCGCTCAAGGCCACGAACACGGAGCGGGAGCATCGCCCTCCGACTTGAGGTACCACCTGTCGTACCAATCTGAGCGAATCTCAGCTGATCTCAGCGCACCGATTCCGCTCTACAGAGCGGTACAGCGGGTGAGCGCACCCCCAGGCCCGTGTTGTGGTCCAGGCGGTCGGGGGTTCGAGTCCCCTCGCTCACCCTCTTTGTCAAGGCCGGTCGAAAGTTGACCCTTTGGCGCCGGTCGAAAACTGACCCCCCTGGTGGGGCGCGGTGGGTGTCGTGGAGGTGAGACCGGAGGGCGAGCCGGAGCGGCGCTCGCCGCGGGCGCGCCGTCTCTGGAGGTCGTGTTGGCGCGTTCGCGCCGGGGTCCGCGCCGCGTAAACGCGTTCGGCGGCCCTCTGGGAGGGGTCCGAGGGTGAGCGGTCAGGCCGTTTCGGAGCTTCTGGCCGGCCGGGGGCGGGCGAGGTCGCGGTCCTTGAGGCGGTAGCTGTCGCCCTTGAGCGAGAGGATCTCGGCGTGGTGAACGAGCCGGTCGATCATGGCGGTGGCGGTGACCTCGTCGCCGAAGATCTCCCCCCACGCCGAGAACGCCTTGTTGGACGTGACGATCAGCGAGGCGCGCTCGTAGCGGCGCGAGACGAGCATGAACATGAGGTTCGCGGCCTGCGGATCAAACGGGATGTAGCCGACCTCGTCGCAGATCAGCAGCGGGATCCGTTGCAGGCGGTCGAGCTCGGTGTCCAGGCGGCCGTGGCGTTGGGCGTCCGCCAAGAGCGCGACCCATTCGGTCGCGGTCCTAAAGGCGACGCGGTGGCCGGCCAGGCAGGCCCGCATCCCCAGCGCGATCGCCAGGTGGCTCTTGCCGGTCCCGGGCGGACCGAGCAGAACGATGTTCTCGCGGCCGGCGAGGAAGTCCAGCTGGGCGAGATGCAGCACGGTGTCGCGGCGCAGCGACGTCTGGAAGGCGAAGTTGAACTCTTCGATCGTCTTTCTGGCCGGGAATCGGGCGGCCTTGATCCGCGCCTGGCCGCCGTGGCTGTCGCGGCTATCGATCTCGGTCTTCAGCAGCGTGGCGGCGAACTGCTCAAAGCTCCACTCCTCCTCGCGGGCGCGGTCGGCGAGCTTGGGCAACGCTCGGGCGGCGGCCGGTGCCTTCAATGCGCGGAACAGGTGCGCGAGCTCGCTGGTGGGGCGGCTCATGCGATCAGCGCGTCGTAGGCGGCCAGCGAGCGAACCTCGACCTCGGGCCCGCCTTGGCGGTCCTCGCCGCCGCGGCGCTCCTGGCGCTGAGTCTTCAACGTGCGGGCGTGCTCGAGCGCGGTGATCGTGCGATGCCGGGCGAACGACCGCGGATGCCGGCACGCGACCTCGCCGGTGTCCAGCGCGGTCGCGAGGATCTCGCGGTCACTCACGCGGGCCTCGACCCTGCGGCCGACCAGGGCGGGGTCGAGCGAGTAGTCGCAGGTATCGAACCGCAGATAGGGATCCGCCGGGACCCTGAGCACCCAGCGGCGCTCGACGTCGGGCGCCAGCGGCGGCAGCGGCGCCATCACCACGCGCTCCTCTGCGAGCCGGTCGACCGGGCGGCAGCGCAGCGTCTTGTGCATCCGTCCGTTGGCCCGATGCTCGAACCAGTCGTCGAGCTGGTGCTGGAAGTCCAGCTCGTTAGCGAAACGGCGTCCGGGCTCAAAGCTGCGTTCCATGAAGTCCTGCAGGCGCTCGACCACGCCCTTGGCCTCAGGATCGCGCGGCGCGCAGAAGTACCAGTCGACCTTCAGCGCCCCGCAGAACCCTGCGAACTCGCCCGTCGGTCGCCCGCCTGTCGCGTGCAGCCCCGCCTGGCGATCCCACACCAGCGTCTGCGGCAGCGCCCCCAGCGACCACAGGCACCGCCAGATCCCGGCCAGCAGGTCCGGGGTCTGCTTGGAGAACACCAGCGCGCCGGCGCCGGCGCGCGAGTAGCCCAGGCACGCGACCACGACCCATCCCCGGCGGGTCTGGCCGTGCCCGACGGGGATCTCCTCACGCGGCTCCCAGAGATCGAACTGGCAGATCTCCCCTGGCCGGTAGATCGTGCGCTGATAGGTCCGCGGCCGAGCGAACAACGGGCGGACCTCACGCACGTAGTCATCGACGATCGTCTTGCCGCCCGCGAAGCCCGAAGAGACGATCAGCTCCCGGATCCGCTGGGCGCTGATCCGCGCATCTCGACCCAACAGCTCGTGGATCTCGTCCTTGAACGGGTCGAGCTTCGACCCGCCCCCCGGACGCTCATACCTCGGCGCCGCCGGCGAGCGCAACGCCGCCCTGATCGTGTTGCGCGACAAGCCCGTCCGCCGCACGAGCTCCTTGATCGACACCCCGCGCACAAAGTGCTCCCGTCGCAGCTCGGCCCACTGCTCCACCCCGACCACCCCTCCACCGCCCCTCGCTCGACGCTCTATCAAGCGAGAGTCCGGACCCACCCGGACACCTCCGCCAACCGCCCGAGAGGGGTCAGATTTCGACCGGCGGAGAGGGGTCAGTCTTCACCCGGCGCCGATACTCTTGAAGTGCCAGGAAGGCCGCGGGCCCTGCGATCTGCGACCAAGCAGGCCGCGCGGCATCAATTGCTTCCAAGGACGCCTTGGAGAGGGCGCGGAGGGCGCTTCACGGCTGAGCCGCAGACCCGGTCCTCGCCCCGATTGCGCTTGGTCGCTGAGCTCGCGGAGATCGTGTGGGAATGGCAATCTCGCAGAAGTCGCGATGGACGTCCATGCTGATGTTGCGCAGCCACACCTCCTTCGTCGTCACGCGACAACTACAGATACGTATGGGTCCGCGTGGCCACCCCGCAAGTGCACGGCCCCGGCGGACGCCGATCGGCCGATACCGTCAGCCGCGTGTCCGGGACCCTGACCACGGAGGCCGTGGAGGCGGCCACTGTGCGCTCGAACGAGATCTCGGCCGAACTGCGCCGCGACCCGTCGGCGTTCAGGGTGCTCACCGGGGAGAGGACGACCGGGGCGCTGCACGTGGGGCCACTACTTCGGGTCGCTGCGCAACCGGGTGGCCCTAGGTCGGCCCCGGCTCGGAGACCGGCGAGCTGTCGCGGCGTTCTCGCTGCGCTCATGGCCGAGCGCCCGCTACGGACGGCGACCGGCGCCAGGGCGCCCAGGAGTCGGAGCAGACGTGTTATTCAAGTCGCGGATCCGATCGTAATTGTATCTGCGAGCACCCATGCGATCTTTTCGTCCTCGCGTTGAACCAGAAGGTAAGGATCGTCGGCGCTCGCAGCCGCTAGCACCTTCACTGGTTCATCGGCGCCGGCCCGTACACGATGGGCGGCGATAGGAGTGTCGAACGGGACTAGGCGCGCCATGCTTGCCACCGCTCGCACTCGTGCTGTATCCAATCCCCGCTGTGCTGCTTCGGCGTTCTGCTTCGCCGCAACGGCGATAGATCGAGCGAGCACGTCCGCCGCCGCCGTGATCGCGAGGAACCCAAGGAGCCCGATCGCGAGCGCCACGTAGTGCTGCGCTTTGAAATTGTCGTGCTTCTTCAGGGCCTCCACGAGGAGGGTGGCGATCGGAGTGATGATTATCGCGCCGGCACCGAGGACTTTCGTAAGGCTAAACGCTGGTGCTTCGACAACTTGGTTCGTCTCAGCGTTCTCGCCCCTGTTGATTAAGAACTCCAACGGATTGGCCATCTCGCCGTCTCCCGACTGAAGAGTTGCGGCGGACACTAGCGGCTCGACGTCACGCCGTGCAAGGGAGATGCGCGACGCTGCATTGCACCCAGACCCCGACCGACCCGCGTCCGGCAACCTCGCGCTCGACAAACGCCCAACTCACCGTGCGGCCGTACGTGGCGCCGTAGCGTTCACGATCGCGGTCGCGCGCGTGCTTACCATCTTCAGCAGGACAACGGCAGCTTCTTCGTACTGATGGCCATTGTCGGACTCGCGTTTGCGTTTGGTGGCCCACCTCGCGCGACGGCGGTCGTAGCGCGCCCAGCTCTCGGACCCGGGGTGGACGCTGGTTGGGGCCCGGGTTTCGACGGCGCCACTGCTTCTCCGACGCATCTGCTGCTGACCCGCCGCGCCGCCTGCGTTGAGACGAGCTACCTTTCCGGTCGTCCACCCGGGGAGTCCTGCCACAGGGCTGAGAGGGCGCACCCTGCGCCGACCCGCTGAACCTGATCCGGGTCATTCCGGCGAAGGGAGAGATATGTCGTACCGCACCTCGTTTCCGTCCGACGCCGGTTGTCGGACGCAGATGCATCTGGCCCGCCAGGGGGTCGTGTCGGCGGAGATGCAGCGCGTCGCCGAGCGCGAGCATCTGCCCGGCGAGCTGATCCGCGACGAAGTGGCGCGCGGCCGGATGATCATTCCGGCCAACGTCAACCACGCCGCGCTCGACCCCATGGCGATCGGCCTGCAGGCTCGCGTGAAGATCAACTCCAACATCGGGAACTCGCCGACCAGCTCGTCCCTGGACGAGGAGGTCGAGAAGCTGAGCCTGTCTGAGCGCTGGGGTGCGGACACGGTCATGGACCTCTCCACGGGCAAGCGGATCGACGAGACCCGTCAGGCGATTCTCGACGTGGCCACGGTGCCCATCGGCACCGTGCCGATCTATCAGGCCCTCGAGCGGGTCAAGGCGGTGGAGGACCTGACCGCTGAGCTGTTGCTCGACAACATCGAGCATCAGGCCAGGCAGGGCGTGGACTACATGACGATCCACGCCGGGGTCCGGCTCGAGCACCTTCCCCTCTGCCAGCACAGGACCACGGGGATCGTCTCCCGGGGTGGCGGGTTGCTCGCCCGCTGGATGGTCCATCACCGGCAGGAGAACCCGCTCTATGAGCGGTTCGACGACGTCGTCGAGATCTGCCGGCGCTATGACGTCTCGATCTCGCTCGGTGACGGCCTGCGCCCCGGTTCGATCGCGGACGCATCGGATGCCGCGCAGTTCGCCGAGTTGCGGACGCTCGGCGAGCTGACGCTGCGGGCCTGGGAGCGCGACGTGCAGGTGATGGTCGAGGGCCCGGGGCACATCCCGCTGGACCAGCTGGAGATGAACGTCCGCAAGCAACAGGAGCTCTGCCACGAAGCGCCGTTCTACACGCTCGGCCCGCTCGTGACCGACATCGCCCCCGGCTACGACCACATCACGTCAGCCATCGGCGCGGCCGTCGTCGGCTGGCACGGGACCTCGATGCTCTGTTATGTCACGCCGAAGGAGCATCTCGGACTCCCGCACGCCGAGGACGTGAAGCAGGGGCTCATCGCCTACCGGATCGCCGCTCACGCCGCCGACCTCGCCCGCGGAAACAAGCGCGCCGCCGCGTGGGATCGCGAGCTGTCCCAGGCGCGGTTCAGCTTCGACTGGCGGCGGCAGTTCGAGTTGTCGCTCGACCCTGAGACCGCGCGGGCGATGCACGACGAGACCCTGTCCGACGACTACTTCAAGACGGCGGAGTTCTGCTCGATGTGCGGGCCGAAGTACTGCCCCATGCACAACTTCAAGGACATCGACTGGGACGGGATTCGCGCCGTCGTAGCCGAGCGAAAGCGTGAGCGGCTCACCGTGTAGCCTCCGCTGCACCGGAGGCGGCGCGACTACGTCCGCACCAAATCACCTCCCTCTGAGGGACCTTCCTCAGACCAGGAGTCGAATACGCCCGCAGCCCACCTCGTTCTCGCTCTCGCTGGCGGCAGCCTCATCCTGCTCGGCTTCCTGATCGTGTTCTTCTTCGTCGTCGCCTACGGCTTCTACACGATCCGCGGAAGCGCCATCAACCAGCACCCCAACGACGGGCTGGATGGCGCGCCCGGCTCCGAGGGGCCGAGTGAGGCGTCCGGCAAGGGCCGCTCGCCCGGGGACACGAGCCCCGGCCACAGCGCCGGCGACACCTTCTCCACCCACGGCACGCGCTGACGCCGCCGACGAGGGGTCCGCTGTCAGCGCCCTCTACTGCGGGGTCCTCCCACGCGCTCGTTCGGCGTGGGCTCCTCCAGGGCTTTCCCGGCGGCGTGCAGGGCCTGGTCTCGCCACTCGTGATAGGTGGCGCGGGAGATGCCGTGCTCTGAGCAGACCTCATCGACGGATCGGCCCCCGCCGATGGTGCTGAGGACAACCTCGAGCTTGCGCCGGGCAGCGACCGTCCGGGCTCGGCCCAGTGACAGGGCAGGGGTGGGTGGGGGCTCCTCGCGCACGAGACGGCCGCCCCTGAAGCTCGCGGCCGCGATCACCATCGCCGCCGTCACGAGGACGATGTCCTTGAGCACGTACTGACCTTCGAGCGTGGGGGCGCCGTGGGGCCCGGCGAACAGCCGTCCGGTCAGCAGCACGAGCGGAGACAGGATGCCGATGAGCTCGCCGACCAGGAGATAGACCGCGATCCGTAGTCCGCGCCCGCTCATCAGGAGCAGGCCGATCATGCATTCCAGGGTGGCGATCAGGACGACCGCCACGCCACCGGGCACCAGCCCGAGGAACAGGATGTGCGACGTGGTCCGCGCGAGGTTCTCCGCCGGGCTGACGCCCGGGAAGTACTTCAGGATGCCGAAGGCGAAGAAGGTCGCGCCGATGCTGATCCGCAACGCCACGATGCTGTAACGCACCAGCAGAGCGTGCGCCCGATTCTCGAACCCGATGAATGTGTTCCAGAGGGAGCGTATAGGTGTGATGCGGCGGCGGGGCCCGGCTGGTTCACAATCCTGCCGGACTCGCCGGGTCACGCTGCGGCAGCGCGGTCAGGCGCGGTGGGGAACGGAGAAGTCCATCTTCGGGGCGGAGGCGGCCGTGCGGAGCTCTCTGATCCGGAGGGCGACGAAGGCCGCCGCGGCGAGGACGGCGGCGAGCTCCACGAAGGCGGACAACGTGACGGCGAGGCGCACGGTGGGCTCGGAGTAGTCGAACAGCACGCTTGCCCGGGCGATCGCCAGCGATACGAGAGCGACGACGCTCATGCCCGCGACGCCGAGCGCGAGGAGGATGGCGAGCCTGTCGCCGGTGATCGAGAGCGCCAGGGCGAGAAGCGCGGCGCCGACCGCGTTGAGGACGAACAGCGTGTTGATCGTCGGCACCTGATGCAGGGTTCCCTCGTACTGCTGCAGATGGATGCCACCCTCGACCAGGATGAGCGCGATGACCCCGAAGCGGACGCCGTCGCCGGCTCGTGCCTCCCGGCCCGCCGTCATCTGACGACGATGGTCCCGTGCATGAACGGGTGAAACGAGCAGAGGTACTTGTAGGTGCCAGATTTCTTGAACGTGATGCTCCTGGTCTGGCCCTTGTTGATCGATCCCGTGTCGAAGCCCTTGCCGGTGGCCGTGTGGTTGGACGAGTCCTCGTCCGTCCACGCCACCTTGGTGCCCTGCTTGATCGCGAGGGTCGCGGGCTTGTACTTGAAGTTCACGATGGCGATCTTCACGGCCTTGCCCGCGCCACCGTCGACCGAGGGCTGAGCGGTCGCCGCCCCGCCGCCTCCCGTCGGCCCGGCCGAGTCGCTGGACGGCTTGGTCAGGAGGATGATCAGCGTCGCGCCGACCGCGATGACGACCATCACCGCCAGCAGCGGCAACACCTTGGCCCGGTCGGTCAGCAGATTGCCCATCGCCGTCTACTACGCGCCCGGCGCGTGGCCGGGTCACGGCGGAGGCCGCGGGCTCAGGTGGCCCGGACGACCTCAGGGAAGAGGCCGCACTCCTCGAGCGTGGGGCAGCAGCACTGCCGGGCCGTCTCCAGCCACACGCGGATGGCCTGTGCGCGCTCGATGAGCGCCTCGACCTCGGGCACCTTGACCTCGGCCAGCGCGGACAACCGTTCCCCGGCCACGCCCATGTCCGAGCCCCTCAGCAGGCTGCCGATCTCCTCCAGGGAGAGGCCGGCGCTCTGGGCGGTCCTGATCACCCCGAGCGTGGGAAGGATGTCCGGGTCATAGACCCGCCGCCCGCCGGCCCGCTCGGCGGGGGACAGCAGGCCGATCGACTCGTAGTAGCGCAACGTCGAGGCGGCGACACCGCTACGGCGAGCGACCTCGCCGATCGACCAGCGCTCACCCTCTGACGTGCTCATCCTTGACTTCGAGTCAGCTTGAAGGAGCAAGCTAGCTCGGACACCCCCGAGGAGGCCCCGTGTTGCCCGACGACCCATCCATCGCCTGCTCCCTCGACCGCGAGGCCGGTCCCCGGCGCCAGGCCCGCTGGCAGGCGCTCGTCGACCGGGCGCTGATCTCCCACGCCCGCACCCCGGACGGCGCCCGGCACCGCTACCGATCCGACCCCGGCGTCGAGGCGGAGCTCGGCGCCCTCGTCGCGCTGGAGGCGGACTGCTGTCCGTTCCTGGACCTCCGGGTGACCCGCGACGACGGCGCGCTCGTGCTCGACGTCAGCGGGCCGCCGGAGGCGCGGCCGATCGTGGAGCTCTTCGCGACCGGTGGTGAGCCGTGACAGTCGGATGAGCAGAAACCGGGCGAGCGGCCGGTGGCGCGCTCCAGCGCAGATGGGCGGGGGCAGATCCGCGCCGTTCTACGGACGGCATCCCGTGTTCTGCCCTCTCCGGCCCGTCCGCGGCTCACGACACTCTGGTCGGGCGCGAGCCGCCGCGGCCCGATCTCGATCCGGGTCTGGACCTCGAGCCCGTGGCCTCGTGGGGATGCGCGAGCGCGTGGGCCTCGCCGGCGGCGAGCTCGCGCTCGGCGCGGCCGGCGCCCGGGGTACCGAGGTGCGCGTGTCGCTGCCCCTCGCCCGCGCCACTCCGTAGTCCTCCTCAGAACGCGCCAGGCGATGGTGAGGACGGCCAGCGCGAGCACCGAGACCGCGACGAGGCCGATCACGGCGGCGGTCGCGAACGAGTCGAGACGGCCGAGGCGGTGGACGCCCATCACGGCGGGGTCGACGGCCAGCGCGCGCAGGAAGGGGAGCACGGCCAGCAGCAGCACCGCGTTGAGCGCCTGGGAGAGGAAGAGGATGGGGACGAGCGGGGCGCCGGGGATGAGCACGAGGACGACCGCGACCCCGACCGCGCCCGCATAGGCGCCGTAGAACAGCGGCGCCTCGGAGGGGCGATCGTTGAGGTCGCAGCGCCGGTCGAACGCCTCGGCGACGGAGTAGGCCGTCGAGAGCGGGACGAGGGCGGCGGCGAGGAGCGCCGCGCCGACGAGCCCGAGGCCGAACAACGTCTTGGCGGCGTTGCCGGCGAGAGGACGCAGGGCGACGACGGCGTCGGAGGCGTCGTGGATGTGCAGCCCGCGGGCGTGCAGCGTCGCCGCGCAGGCGACCACGACGAACAGACCGATGATCCCGGTCAGCGCGGCGCCGGCGACGACGTCCACGCGTTCGTAGCGCAGGTCTGTCGTGGTGAGGCGCTTGTCGACGACGTACGACTGCTGGAAGGCCAGGCCCCACGGGGCCAGGGTCGTCCCGATGGTGGCGACGACGGTGAGGATCCCCGCGCGGGTGAGGGGCAGGTTGGGAACCACCAGGCCACGTCCGGCGGCGGCCCAGTCCGGATGGGCCAGGAGGCCGGAGACGATGTAGGCCACGAAGACGGCGCTCAGGGCCAGGAGCAGGTGCTCCACGCGTCCGAAGCTGCCCCGGAGCACGAGCAGGCTGACCGCCAGCGCGGCGAGGGGCACGCTGACGTAGCGGCTCGTTCCGGCGAGAACCTCCATGCCCGCGGCGATCCCCGCGAACTCGGCGCAGATCGTGCCGACGTTGGCGACCACCAGGGCGGTCAGGGCCACCTGGGTCCGCCGGCGCCCGTAGCGCTCGCTCACCAGGCGCATGAGGCCCTTACCCGTGACCACCCCCGTGCGGGCCGCGACCTCGTGGAAGACGACGAGCGCGACGGTGGAGACGAGGAGGACCCACAGCAGCTCATAGCCGTAGTCGGCGCCGAGGATCGAGTACGTCGTGATCCCGGCGGGGTCGTCGTCGGAGAGCCCGGCCAGGAGCCCCGGTCCGAGGACGGCCAGGAGGCCCACGACCCCGGCCCGCCGGCCGCGTAGCGCCGCCAGGGCGCGATGGGGGACGCGCGGCACGAGGTGGGGCCGGGGCAGGCGTCGGGGCAGGCGCCGGGGGTTGGGCGGCTCGCCCCCTGAACCCGATCGCGCCATGGTCGCGGCGACAGGAGCACCCGAGGACGGCGGGTCGCGGGCGCGCTTGCGCTCAGCGCGAGTAGACCGCCAGGCGTCCCGAGGTGACGTGATCGTTCGCGCTCCCCTCGGGCAGCCAGACCCGGCCGCCGACGACGATGGGGGAGTTCCAGTGGCCCTCCCCCGCGGCCAGCGAGGCGACCCGCGCCCCGGTGGTCGGCCGGTAGACGTTCAGCCTCCCGCCGGCGTCGTAGACGTAGAGCAGACCGCCCGCGAGGACCGGGCTCGTCCCCGCCGCGCCGTTGGCCCAGACCTGCCGCAGGCGCCCCCCGCGCACCCGGTAGGCAGCCGTCCCGTTGTCCGTGGCGACGAAGACGAGGTCGCCGCTCACCGCCGGCGCGCCGCTGGTCAGGACCTGGCCCCCCCCGGGGAGCTTCAGGGTCTGCTTCTGGCCGCCGAGCCGCGGGCTCGGGCGGGTGGTCCGGCCGTTCGGGCGGGCGCGTGAGAGCACGTCCATGCGCGCGTCCTTGCCGCCTTGGAGCACGAGCCCGCCGGGAAGCAGCACGGGGTCCACGGACCCGAGGTCGAGGTCCGTGTCGGTGAGCTGCTGCTGGTTGTAGGGGGTCCAGTTGCGCCGCAGGCGGAGGTCCGGGAACGAGAGGACGAGCATCGAGTCACCCCAGAAGCGCCGGCCGTCGAAGGGGCCGTTGCCGGTGGCGACGTAGACCTCGCGCTTGGCCCGGTCGACGACCGCGCCCGCCCGACCCCAGATCGCCGAGTCGCTCGCCAGCCCCAGGCCGCGCTTCGTGCACGTGGAGGGCCGCTGCAGGAAGCGCCGGTCCGAGCACAGCGAGTTGAAGACCGCATGGATGCGTCCCGTGCTTCGCGCGATGGTCACGACGTGACCCTGGTAGGGGTCGGCGTCGCCGACATAGCCGCCCGTGGTCGCGAGCACGTAGCCGTCGAAGACGCTGAGCGCGGAGGTGATCTTCTCCCGGGAGGGCAGGCGGGTGACCGCGACGGGCCATGCGCCCGCGCGCGTCTCACGACCGTTCTCGACGCTGAGCTTGTGGATCTTCCCGTCGGGGGAGGAGGCGTAGACCGAACGGTGGTCGGGATCGGCGGCGGGGGCGGCGTTCGTGATCTGCGTGCTGCGCTCCCAGCCGCGGATCCCGGGCGGGACGAACTGCCAGAGGCGCTTGCCGCTCACCGCGTCGAGGGCCAGGGTCCGTCCGTAGCTCGTCGTCACCACGATGACGTCGTGGGCCCTCCCGTGCACGCGCACGCGCGGGAGGAAGATGGGGGAGGAGTCCACGGTGCCGGGCAGGCCGATCGTGTGGCGGCGCAGCTTTCCGGCACTGGCGGCGGTGATCTGGGTCGCCGCCGACGTGGAGTTCGTCCGCGCGGCGTCGATCCCGAACTGCGGCCAGGCGCGCGGCGACGGGGACGCCGCGACGGCCGTGAGCGGTCGCGCGACCGCGGGCGGCGGCGAAGCGGTGGGTTCTCCCGTCCCGCAGCCGGCGGGCGCGGCGAGGAGCGCGAGTCCCGCGAGGGCACGCCTCACCACCGCACCTCGCGCCCACGCAACCGGGCGCCGAGAACCTTGCCGAGCAGCGCGGCCCAGTCGAGGACGCCCGCCACGAGGTGGGCGGCGGGACCCGTCACGAGTCGTCCGGCGAGGCGGGTGACCATCCCCCCTGACGGTATCGTGGCCTGCTCGTGCCCGATACCGAGGTCAAGGCGAGGGTCACCGAGCTGCCCGAGTCCCGGGTGCGCGTGGAGGCCGAGGTACCCGCCGCCGAGGTCGAGCGCCGGCTCTCCCAGGCCGCCCGCCAGCTCGGCGAGCAGCTCCGCGTCCCGGGCTTTCGTCGCGGGAAGGTGCCGCCGCCCGTGGTCATCCGCCGGGTGGGGCGCGACGCCGTGCTCGACGAGGCCGTCCGCGAATCCCTCGGCCGCTGGTACGCCGACGCGCTCGACGTCGCCGGCATCCATCCCGTCGGCTCCCCCGACCTGAACGTCGGCGACCTCCCCGCCGAGGGCGAGCCGCTCACCTTCACGGTCGAGATCGGCGTGCGCCCCACCGCGCAGCTCGGCCCCTACAAGGGTCTCGAGGTCGGTCGCCGCGAGCCCGTGGCGGACCCCGCCGCCGTCGACGCGGAGATCGAGGCGCTGCGCAACCGCCTGGCCAAGGTCGAGACCGCCGACCACCCGGCGCAGGAGGGCGACTTCCTCGTCCTGGACTACTCGGGAGACCTCGAGGGCGAGTCCTTCCCGGGCGGCGAGGGCCGGGACCAGCTCATCGAGCTCGGCTCGGGCCGCCTCATCCCCGGCTTCGAGGACCAGCTCGTGGGGCTGCGCGCCGGGGAGGACAAGGAGTTTCCGATCGTCTTCCCCGACGACTACGGGGCGCCGGATCTCGCGGGCAGGGAGGCGACGTTCTCGGTCCACGTCTCCGACGTCAAGGAGAAGATCCTGCCGCCCGTCGACGATGCCCTGGCCGCCGACGCGGCCGGCTTCGATTCGCTCGACGAGCTGCGTGAGGACATCACCGTACGCGTGAAGGAGGCCGACGAGGAGGCGGTCGCGCGCGACTTCCGCGAGGCCGCGCTCGACGCCGCGGTGGCCGGGGCGACCGTGGAGGTCCCCGACGAGCTCACCCACGCCCGGGCCCACGAGCTCTGGGAGCAGACCGTGAGCACTCTCGCCCGCCAGGGCATCTCGCGCGAGGTCTACCTGCGCATGACCGGCCGGCCGGAGGAGGAGATCGTGCACGAGGCGATCCCCGAGGCCGAGACGGCCCTGCGACGCGAGGCCGTGCTCGCCGCCGTGGTCGAGGCGGAGGGGATCGAGCCAAGCGAGGAGGAGCTGCTCGAGACGCTCCAGGACGCGGCCGAGCACGGGCAGGTCACGCCCGCGAAGATGCTCGAGCGCCTACGCAAGCTGGGCCGGCTCGACGCGCTCAAGGAGGAGCTCGCGGTGCGCCGCGCGCTCGAGCTCCTGGCCGAGGAGGCCACGCCCGTGCCCCTCGCGCCCGAGCCCGAGCAGGACGGCGGCGGGGACGAGCCCGTCCCGGCCGCCGGCCCGAAGCTCTGGACTCCGGGCTCCTAGCGTTCCAACAAACGTCCGTCCGGAGTGGGGACGTGCTATCGATCGGGCGATACGGGCTCCATGAATTCACACCGCTCCTCTGCGGGAGGGCGAGCAGGACCGTGGGCCCTCGGGCTCACGCTGGCCGGGCTTCTGCCCGTCCTCGCGGCTCCTGCCGCCGCTTCCGCCGACGCCTCCTTGCTCATGCCGCGCATCCGCGGCCCGCGTCACCGCGCTGACGCCCTCATCCCCCCTCGCCACCGTGGAGCCCGTCCGGGCCAACGCCGGGGCGACGCCGTGCACGAGTCAGAGCGCCGAGACGCTCAAGCCCACCACGATCGGGCCGCTGTCCGTCGACGCGATCGAGGCCTACACCGCGGCTCCGTCCGGCGGCGGCGCCGCCTTCGCGGGCGCGTCGCAACCGTCCCTCGACCTCGGCGTGCTGAAGATCGGCGTCCAGGCCGTCCAGGCCTCCGCCACCGTCACCTGCACGGGCGGGAACCCGGTCCTGTCCGGGGGCTCGCGCGTGGTCGGGTTGACCGTCAACGGCATCCCGATCACGATCCCCTCGGGCGACCAGCCCTTCCGCCTGAATCTCGGGGTCGCCGACCTGAGCCTCAACGAGCAGACGGTGGCGAACGGCCAGCTCATCCAGCGCGCCGTGCGCGTGACCGTCCCCGGCGTCGCCGACGCGGTGCTCGCCGAGGCCATCGTGGGCGGCAGCCGTGAGGCCTGCGCGACCCCGCCTGGCGGCACGACCCCGCCTGGCGGCACGACCCCGCCTGGCGGCACGACCCCGCCTGGCGGCACGACCCCGCCTGGCGGCACGACCCCTCCTGGCGGCACGACCCCGCCCGGCGGCACGACCCCGCCCGGCGGCGGCCCGCGCGTCTGCCCGCAGGGCTCCGTGCTCGACCCGGCGAACGGTGTGTGCATCATCCGTCTGCCCGGCTCGGACCGCGTGATCGTCATCGGGCCGCCGTACACGGGTCCGAGCGGCGGCACGGTCCTGCCCCTGCCCACGGCGCGGCGGCGCTATCAGTCGCCGTGCCTCTCCGGTCCCGGGCTTCCCTACGCGGTGGTCGGAACGAACCGCAACGACCGCATCACGGGCACGAACGGCTCCGATCGCATCCTGCTCCTGCGCGGCAACGACGCGGGTGACGGCGGCCGCGGCAACGATTGCGTCGACGGCGGGAGCGGACGCGACCTGGTCTCGGGCGCCCTCGGGAACGATCGGCTCTTCGGCGGATCGGACCGGGACCGTGTGCAGGGTGGCTTCGGTAACGACCGCATCGCCGGCGGCACCGGTAACGACGTCCTGCGCGGCGACAGCGGTCGCGACCGGATCGACGGCGGGTCGGGCAACGACCTGGTGCTCGGCGGCTCGGACGCCGACCACCTCGTCGGGGGGAGCGGTAACGACCGCGTGCTCGGCGAGTCGGGCGACGACGTCTCCTACGGCGGCGAGGGCAACGACCAGGTGCGCGCGGGGTACGGCCACGACCGCCTCTACGGCGGCTCGGGTCGCGACTTCATGGGCGCGTTCCTCCTGGGGCCCACCGTCCGGATGGTGGACGGTGGCTCCGGCCGGGACACGGCCTGGGTGAACCCGCTCGAGGTGCGCGTCACGCGCCACGTGGAGCGGGTGCGCATCCTGGGTGTGCGCAGCCGCGTCAACCGGCGCTAGGGGCTCTCTCGAACCGCGTCGGCGCCCGTCTGTGGATGGGCGCCGACGCGGTAGAGTCCGCGACGGATGAGCCCCCTGGTTCCCATGGTCGTCGAGCAGACCTCCCGCGGTGAGCGGGCGTTCGACATCTACTCCCGGCTGCTCAACGAGCGGATCGTCTTTCTCGGAACCCCGATCGACGACCAGATCGCGAACCTCATCGTGGCCCAACTGCTCCACCTGGAGTCCGAGGACCCCGACAAGGACATCTCGATCTACATCAACTCGCCGGGTGGGTCGGTGTACGCGGGGCTGGCGATCTACGACACCATGCAGTTCATCAAGCCCGACGTGCAGACGATCTGCGTCGGCATCGCGATGAGCATGGGCGCCCTCCTGCTCTCGGGGGGCGCCGCGGGCAAGCGGATGGCGCTGCCCAACGCGAAGATCCTCATCCACCAGGTCTCCTCGGGCTTCCAGGGCCAGGCGACCGACATCGAGATCCACGCGCGGGAAGTGATCGAGCTCCGGCGCCGTCTCGACGAGATCATCGCCGGCCACGCCGGCAAGCCCGTCGAGAAGGTGCGCCAAGACACCGAGCGCGACTACTTCATGTCCTCCGAGGAGGCCAGGGAGTACGGGATCATCGACCGGGTGATCTCGCAGCACTGAAGCGTCCAGGCGAGGTTCTCGCCGCTCCGGTCCACTGCTAGGCTCCGCCGTTCCCCTCGGGAGGAAGTCGCGCCGAGACGCGGAACCCACGAGCACATGGCGCGCCCCACGGACTCCAACGAGCAGCTCCTCTGCTCCTTCTGCGGCAAGTCGCAGCGGCAGGTCAAGAAGCTCATCGCCGGCCCCGGCGTCTACATCTGCGACGAGTGCATCGATCTCTGCAACGAGATCATCGACGAGGAGCTCACGGCCCCGCCGAGCTTCGACCTCGACAACCTGCCCAAGCCGCTGGAGATCCACGATGTGCTGGGCGAGTACGTCGTCGGCCAGGAGCAGGCCAAGCGCACGCTGAGCGTCGCCGTCTACAACCACTACAAGCGCGTGCAGATGATGCGCACCGACGACGACGACATCGAGCTGCAGAAGTCGAACATCCTGCTGCTCGGGCCGACGGGCTGCGGAAAGACGCTCCTCGCCCAGACCCTCGCGAAGATCCTGAACGTCCCCTTCGCGATCGCCGACGCCACGGCACTGACGGAGGCGGGCTACGTCGGCGAGGACGTCGAGAACATCCTGCTCAAGCTGATCCAGGCTGCGGACTACGACGTCAAGAAGGCCGAGACGGGGATCATCTACATCGACGAGGTCGACAAGATCGCGCGCAAGGCCGACAACCCGTCGATCACGCGCGACGTGTCGGGCGAGGGCGTCCAGCAGGCGCTGCTGAAGATCCTCGAGGGGACGACGGCCTCCGTCCCGCCGCAGGGGGGACGCAAGCACCCCCACCAGGAGTTCCTCTCGATCGACACGACGAACATCCTCTTCATCTGCGGGGGCGCGTTCGCCGCGCTCGACCAGATCATCGAGCGGCGCATCGGCCACCAGGGGATCGGGTTCGGCGCCGAGGTGCGCACGCGCGACGAGCGCGACCCGGGGGAGACCTTCGGGCAGTGCCTGCCCGAGGACCTCATCTCCTACGGGCTCATCCCCGAGTTCGTCGGGCGCCTGCCGGTGATGAGCGCGGTGCGCCAGCTGTCCCGCGAGGATCTCCTGAGCATCCTCACCGAGCCGCGCAACGCGCTCGTCAAGCAGTTCCACCGCTTCTTCCAGTTCGACGGAATCGACCTCGTCTTCGCCGACGAGGCGCTGACCGCGGTGGCCGACCGGGCGCTCGAGCGCGAGACGGGCGCCCGCGGCCTGCGCTCGATCATCGAGGAGGTGCTGCTCGACGTCCAGTTCGAGCTCCCCTCCCGGCGCGACGTGAAGAAGTGCGTGGTCACGCGGGAGACGATCGACTCGGGCCGTACGCCGACGCTCGTGACGGAGGCGGTGGCCGACGAGCCGGCCGAGCACGAGCCCGGCGCCGCGTCGGCCTAGTAGGGCGGCGGCTCGGTCAGCGAATCGAGCACTCTCTCCATGACGGCGAGGAACTCGTGGCGCCGCGTGGCGTCGGCGAGGGGTTGCAGCGGCGCCCTCGGGTACTTGCGCAGGTGAGGGGAGAGATGCACCCCGAGACCGCCGAGCTCCCGGACGAGCTCCTCGATGTGCTCCTCGTCCCACGGCTCCCCGTGCTGGATGAGGGTTTCAAGGCTCAGCTCGACCTCCCCGGTCTCCCCCAGCCTGAGGAGCCCCCGGCCGCCGGACCCGACGGCGACGCTGTTGCGCGCGTAGCGGACATCGAGCCCCGGCTTGCCGTGTGCCCAGTCGAGAATGCATCCGGCCGCGTCCGCCGTCGCCGGGCTCCGCTCTCGAAGGCGGCCCAGCAGAATCTCGCGGTCGAGGCGGCTGGACCGGCGGCTCGGGCCCTTGGCCGCTCGCGCCTCGGAGGTGTCGCCGATCACACGGGGCACGATCGTCTGGTGCGCGCCCGCCGGGTCGGTGTACTGCTTGATCTCGATCGCCAACACCTCCGTCTGGCTCATCTGCGAGTTCAGGAACTCGATGATGCGGCGGAGCTCCGAGCCGATGCTGTCCGAGACGAACACGAGGCGAAACCGCTCGGCCTCGAGGTTCGTCGCGACGGTCTGCCAGTAGTCCCCGATGTCCTCTACGCCGAAGGCTTCGCGCAGTACGTCAGCCCCCGTGCTGCCGCGTTGTCGAGCCGTCTCCTCCAGCCACTCGATCATGCCGGCGGCGCTGAAGGAGGTCTTCGCATTCGCGGCGTAGTCGAGCATCTGGGCGACGACCTCCCGGCGACTGCGCGTGTCGCTGCTGCGCTTGACCTCGACGAGCGTCGGGACACCTCGCGCGTCGAGGTACAGGTGATCGAGCGACCACCGAGCCGCCGCCGCTTCCCGATCGGTGACACCGGCTTCGCGGCGGACGAGGACCAGGCGCCCGTGGGTCGCGTCGTCACCGGCGAGGATCTCCGGATGATGTTCGATGAGCTGCTGGAGGACGTCCTCCGCGGCGTAAGCCGTCTCGCTCATCGCCAGGTAGCTCGTGCCGTCTCGTAGGAAGATGCTCGGCATGGCGAGAGATTCTCAGCTCTTCGCGCGGCGGAGCCGCGCGATCTCCTCGAGCTCGGCGAGATCGAGGAGATCCTTGCCACGGGCGGCCGCGCGCTTCATCGCGATCAGGTCCTCGAGCGAGGCGACGTGCACGGGCTGGCCACCGATCTCGAGGGCCTCGGCACGGCCGCGGAGCTCGGCGTACCGGGGACTTCCGGATGGCTGCACGAGGAGGTCGAGCGGCCCTTCGTCGGTATCGAGGGTGAGGATCTGCATCCGTGCGGGCGTCGGGAACGAACGGCAGATCCTCGGGCGCCTCGCGCAGGCGTGCGTGAAGTCCGATCAGAACCTCTCCGAGCCGCTCGAGGTTCGGCTGCTCTCCCGCGAAGCAGATGTCGAGATCATGGGTGAGCCGGGTAGCGCCGTGGGCGATCGCCGCGTAGCCGCCGACGACGACGAGATCGACCTCCGCGTCCAGCAGGAGGCGAAGCAGCGCGTTGGGACGGAACTCAGGCCAGCTCGCCACGAGCACGAGCTCCCGCAAGCGCCAGCTCTCGCGCCCCGGCATAGGCGCGCTCGAACTGACGGAGCCGCTCGGTGGGGGTGAGGGCGAGGTTCGCGCGCAGGAGTGAGATGTCGATCCCCGGGTCGGGGGCGCTCACCTCGAGCTGGCGCCCGGCGGCGCGCAGGACGCGGTCGAGGTTCGCGACGGTCGGGCTCGTGCGGCCGGATTCCAGCCGGGCGATGGCCGATTGCGTCGTGTTCGCGCGGGAAGCGAGCTGGGCCTGGGTGAGGCCGGCGGCGCGGCGGGCCTCGCGAATCAGGTCCCCGGGCGGTTGCACAGGAACAGAATATCTCAGTTCTGCTATGTCGCGGGCCGATCTAGACTCGGGCGGCGGTGCCCTCCGAGCCCCTCGCCACCCGCTATGACCCCGCGCAGGCCGAGCCGGCGATCCTCGCCCGGTGGCTCGACACCCCCGCCCTCTACCACCCTGACCCCGCGGGTGACGCGCGCGAGAACTTCTCGATCGCGGTGCCGCCCCCGAACGTCACCGGCGCGCTGCACATGGGGCACGCGCTAAACGGCTCGGTGCAGGACACGCTCATCCGCTTCCACCGGATGCAGGGGAAGCGCACAAAGTGGATCCTCGGCACCGACCACGCGGGGATCGCCACCCAGACCCAGGTCGAGCGCCGGCTGGCCCAGGAGGGGACGAGCCGTGCCGAGCTCGGACGGGAGCGCTTCGTCGAGCGCGTGTGGGAGTGGCGCGAGCAGTACGGCTCGACGATCATCGAGCAGTTCAAGCGCCTGGGGGCGACGCTCGACTACGCCGAGGAGCGCTTCACGCTCGACCCGGCCTACGCGCGCGCGGTCCTCAAGGTGTTCGTCGAGCTCCATGAGCGGGGCTGGATCTACCGCGACAACTACATGGTCAACTGGGACCCGGGCACGCGGTCGGCGATCTCCGAGCTCGAGGTCGAGGAGCGCGAGGTCGAGGACGTCCTCTACTCGGTCGACTACCCGCTGGCCTCGGGCCAGGGCGCCATCACCGTCGCCACCGTCCGCCCGGAGACGATGCTCGGCGACTCCGCGATCGCCGTCCACCCGGACGACGACCGCTACTCCCGGCTCGTGGGTGAGACGGCCATCCTCCCGCTCGTCGGGCGCCGGCTGAAGATCATCGCCGACCCCTACGTGAGGCCGGAGTTCGGCACCGGCGCGCTGAAGATCACCCCCGCGCACGACCCGAACGACTTCGAGATCGGTCGCTCCCACGGGCTCGAGGAGATCTCGGTCATCGGCGAGGACGGCCGCATGACCCACCGTGCGGGCGAGTACGAGGGCATGCAGGCCCTCGAGGCGCGCGCGGCGATCGTCGGCGCCCTCGACGAGCAGGGACTCATCGTCGCCCGCGAGGCCTACCGCCACTCCGTGCCGCACTCCCACCGCTCCGGCGAGCGCATCGAGCCGCTCATCTCCCTGCAGTGGTTCATGCGGATGGACGAGCTCGCGGCGCCCGCGGCAGAGGCGGTGCGGGACGGCCGCGTGCGGATCCACCCCGAGAGCCAGCGCCGGCGCTATGAACGGTGGCTCGCCGAGATCCGGCCATGGTGCATCTCGCGCCAGCTCTGGTGGGGCCACCAGATCCCCGTCTGGTATCGGGGGAAGAACGAGGTCCACGTCGGCGAGGAGGCGCCCCGCGGCTCCGGGTGGGAGCGTGACCCCGACGTGCTCGACACCTGGTTCTCCTCGGCGCTCTGGCCCTTCGCCACGCTCGGCTGGCCCGAGGACACCCCCGCGCTGCGCGCCTTCTACCCCACGAGCGTGCTCTCCACGGCCGGGGAGATCCTCTTCCTGTGGGTCGCGCGGATGGTGATGATGGGCCTGCACTTCGCGGGCGAGGTCCCCTTCGACCAGGTCTACATCCACTCCGTGGTGCAGGCGCCCGACGGGCGGCGGATGTCGAAGTCGTTGGGGACGGGGATCGACCCGCTCGACCTCATCGACGGCGGAGACCGGCCGCCGGTCTTCGGAGGAGATGGTTCCCGCCCGCCCGGGGCGTTCCCCGCCTACGGGGCCGATGCCGTGCGCTTCGGGATGCTGGCGATGTCCTCCACGCAGGACGTCCGCTTCGCCGAGGACAAGGTCGCGCAGGGCTCGGCGCTCGCCAACAAGCTCTGGAACGCCTCGCGCTACGTGCTGCTCGGCGCGGGCGAGGACGCTCGGCCCGACCCGACCCCCCACACCGTGGAGGACCGCTGGATCCTCTCGCGGCTGGAGCGCGCCAAGGCGTCCACGGCTCAGGCGATCGAGGCGTTCGAGTTCCATCGCGCGGCCCTAGGCCTCTACGACTTCGTCTACGGCGAGCTGTGCGATTGGTACCTCGAGTGGGTCAAGGGCCGCGAGGACGCGGCGGGGGTGCTGCTGCACGTCCTGGGGGAGACCCTCGCGGTCGCCCACCCCGTGATCCCCTTCGTGACCGAGGCGATCTGGGAGCACCTGCCCGGCGCCGAGGGCCTGCTCGCGATGTCGCGCTGGCCGGCCCCGGCACCCGACCGGATCGACGCCGCGGCCGAGGCGGCGGGTGAGCGCGCGATCGGGGCGGTCTCCGCCGTGCGCTCCTGGCGCGAGGAGGTCGGGGCGAAGCCCGGGACGCGGCTTCCGGCCGTGCTCGAGGCCGGGGGCTACGGGGAGGTCCGCGACGCCGTGGCCCGCCGCGCGCAGTTGGAGTTCGCCGCGCCGGGCACCGCGGCCGCAGGCAATGGTCGGATGGAGCCCCTGGCGGCGATCGCCGTCCCCGGCGGGACGATCCACATCCTGCCCACCGACGCCGTCGACCTCGCCGCCGCCGAGCACCGGCTCGCCGAAGAGCGGACGCGTGTGGAGAACGAGATCGCGCGGGCCGAGGGCAAGCTGGCGAACCAGGGCTTCGTGACCCAGGCACCCGCGCCCGTCGTCCAGGCCGAGCGCGACAAGCTCGCGCGCCTGCGCGAGGAGCTGGAGAGCCTATAGGGGTGCCGGAGGCGGCCAAGTGGCCGCCGGAGGCGGGTCCCCAGTCGCGAGTAGCGACATGTGCTCAGCCACCGGGTCCGGGCGGCTGAGCTTATGCTCCTCCCCACACATGGCCTGGACCCCCGACGACGCCGAGCGCCATCTTCTCGGGCTCGAGCTCTTCGGCATGCGCTTCGGGCTCGACCGGATGCGCCGGCTGCTCACCTCGCTGGGCTCCCCCCAGGAGGCGTGGGCCTCGATCCACGTCGTGGGGACGAACGGGAAGAGCTCGACGGTCCGGATGATCGCCGCGCTGCTCGGGGCGCACGGGGTGCGCGCGGGCGCCTACCTCTCGCCGCACCTCGTGGGCTACGAGGAGCGCGTGCGCGTGGACGGGGACGACCTCCCCCGCTCCGCGTTCGCCGCGGCCGTGGAGCGCGCGGCGGCCGCGGCGGCGCTCGTGGACCGCACCGCCGCGCCGGGCGACCGCGTCACCCAGTTCGAGCTGCTCACCGCGGCGGCCTTCCGCGCGCTGGCCGACCGCGGGGTGGAGGTCGCGGTGGTCGAGGCCGGGCTCGGGGGCCGCTACGACGCCACGAACGTCCTGCCCTCGCGGGTGCAGGTGCTCACCAACGTGGGGCTGGAGCACACCCGCTGGCTGGGCCCGACGGTGCGCGACATCGCGCGCGAGAAGCTCGCGGTGGTCTCAGACGGCGGCGTCCTCGTGACGGGGCCTCTGGCCCCCGAGGCCGAGGAGGAGGCCGAGGCGGTGGCGCGCGCCCGGGGGGCGCGGCGCGTGCGGGTCTCCGGGGAGGCCGACGTGCCCATTCCCGGGCGCTATCAGCGCGAGAACTTCGCGCTCGCCCTCGCGGCGGCCGAGGCGCACCTCGGGGCGCTCGACCCTCCGACGGTCGAGCGCGCAGCCCGCGCCGTGCGGGTGCCCGGCCGTCTCCAGGAGATCGACGCCGCCCCGCTCACCCTCCTCGACGGCGCCCACAACCCGGCCGGGATCGGGGCGCTGGTCGACGCGCTCGCCGAGCTCTCGGGTGAGCGGCGCCCGCCCGCCCGGCGGGTGGCCGCGGTCTCCGTGCTCGACGACAAGGACGCCGCGGCGATGCTCGCGACCCTGCTCGGGTTCTGCGACGACCTCGTCTTCTGCGCCAACGCGAATCCCCGCGCGCTGTCGCCGGCGACCCTGGCCTCGCTCGCGGCCCAGCTCGCCGGGCGCGAGTTCGAGACCCGAGCCGACCCGCACGTGGCCCTCGCGCGCGCCCGGGAGCTGGCCGGACCGGACGGCCTCGCCGTCGCCACGGGCTCCATCTACCTCATCTCCGACCTGGTCCGCCCGCCCGGGCGACTCGCCGCCGCGCTGTGAACGACGAGCGCGAGCAGCCGACCGTCCTCTCGATGATGGCCCTCGTGGCCATCGTCGTGGCCGTGGTCATCCTCGTCTTCTTCGGCCTGGGCTACCTGTTCGGGCGCCTGTTCCTGTAGAACAAGCGGATGGCCCTCCTCCGCCGCGCCGTCCTCCTCGCCCTGTCGTGCCTGCTCCTCCTCGCGCCGGTCGCGGCCGCGGAGACGACGCGGACGATCGGGGACTCGGGCACGGCGCGGCTCGCCGTGCCCAACGACGCGGCGCGGGTCGTGCTCGGGGTGAGCGTCCGGCGCGCCACCGCGACGCGGGCCGCGGGGGCGGCGGGTGCGCGGATCGGGCGCGTGCTCGCGGTGCTGGGACGGGGCGGCGTGGCGCGGGGCGACATCGCGACGCGCGGCGTCTCCGTGCGCCGGGCCGTCCGGCGCGGGCGGTTCCTGGGCTACGACGCGAGCACGTCGGTCCGGGCCACCGTCCGGCGCGCGGGCAGCGTGAGCACCCTCGTCCCCGCCGCGCTCGCGGCGGGCGCCACGAGCGTCGACGAGGTCTCGTTCTTCGTCTCCGACCGGAAGGCCGCCTTCCGATCCGCCCTGGCCGCCGCGTTCGACGACGCGCGCGCCAAGGCCCGGATCCTCGCGTCGCGGGCGGGCCTGACCCTCGGGCTGCCGCTCGAGATCCGCGAGGGCGACGTCTCGTTCGATCCCACCCAGCAGCGCAGCAGCGGCCATAGCTCCCCCGTCAGCGCCCCCGTACCCGCGCGCATCCCCACCCGCCCGGGCACGACCACCGTCCAGGCCGACGTCAGCGTGCTGTGGGAGGCCTCGCCCGCGCCGTGACGGCCGGGAGCCCGGGTACACTCGCGCACGCCGTGGACCCCCTCGCCGTCTTCGGGATCAACGACTCCAGCCTGAGCCTGGCCGTGAGCCTGGTGATCCTCTTCCTCGTGGTGGTCTGGCTGGCGCTCGTCTACTGGACGTACGCCGACGCCCGGCGCCGGGTCGCCGACCCCATGCTCATCGGGTGCGCGACCGCCGCCTCCCTGTTCCCCTACGTGGGGACCGTCATCTACATGATCGTCCGTCCGCCCGAGTACCTCGACGACGTCCACGAGCGCGAGCTGGAGATGCAGGCCGCGGAGGCGCGCCTGGCCCAGGCGGGCTTCCAGCTCTGTCCCCACTGCGACCGGGAGACCCGCGAGGACTACCTGCGCTGCCCGCACTGTCTGCGCAAGCTCAAGGACCCCTGCCCCAACTGCGCGAAGCCGCTCGAGCCGAACTGGCGGATCTGCCCGTTCTGCGAGCACGAGATCGTCCCGCTGACCGCGGCTGCGCGCCGTCCGCGCCGCCGTCGCGAAAGCGCGCCTGAGCCCACGTCCTGACGGATCGCACCCTCATCCTCGTCAAGCCCGACGCCTTCGCCCGCGGGCTGACGGGGGAGATCATCCGTCGCTTCGAGGCCAAGAACCTGCGGATCGTGGCCCTCCGTCACATGACGGTCACCCGCGAGCTGGCCGAGCAGCACTACGCCGAGCACGAGGACAAGCCGTTCTTCGGCGATCTCGTCTCCTTCATCACGTCGGGGCCGCTCGTGGCCCTCGTCCTCGCGGGGCAGGACGCGGTCCG